>Ga0209211_10000191_pt1 | contig 135019 bp, 142 predicted proteins | sample RifGroA2_FD_183992 | JGI IMG/M metagenome (GOLD analysis project Ga0209211, IMG submission 183992) | Groundwater microbial communities from Rifle, Colorado, USA - Groundwater A2 (SPAdes) (version 2) | ecosystem: Environmental > Aquatic > Deep subsurface > Groundwater | place: Rifle, Colorado...
TGAGTCGGGCGACGTCGGCTGTGCGGAGTTTGAGAACGATTTTTTGGCCGCCGTGAACGATGATCTCAACACGCCGCAAGCGCTCTCACTTGTGTGGAAATTAGTTGATGACAAGGAGCTTCCTACGAAAGCCAAATCCCGCACGCTTCTCTTCTTCGATCGCATCCTCGGCCTTCGTCTCGATGACGTCATCGGCAAACCACTGATAATCCCCGCCGAAGTTCAGGCTCTGATCAAAGCTCGAGATGCGGCACGCACAAAAAAAGATTGGAAAACCTCGGACACTCTCCGCGATGAGATCATCTCTCACGGCTTTTCCGTCATGGACACGCCGGAGGGGACAAAGGTGCGTTGAAATAGATAGTTGTTTATCCACCAATCGTCATTGACAAAACGTAAAAACCGTGATGAAATGGTTCTAGACTAGCGAGGTCGAAAGACTTCCTCTGGGTGTCACAAATGCAACCCCCTAAGTGCATAAGTGAGATGAGTTCTCCTTGTGTTGCGAGCGGAGTTGCATTTGTTTTTGTCTCGGGCTCATGGGGACGTGGAGGTAATGATAGCCTTGCTGGTTTTGACACCCAGAGGTGCGGGTTTGACTCCCGTCGTCTCCACCACCTAAAAAGCCCGACCAACCGCACCGCCTCGCAATGGGCGGTGTTGGTTATCCACTCTTAAATCATTTATAATGCTCAAATCTGTTATCATAATTCATATCTATAGTGTCATCACATCATGAAGGATGGAGTCCTGTTTCATGATGTGATGACTATAGGGTATTATGCTTCTCAACGACCTCCTCACACTTGCCGAGCTTGGCGCCCAAAAGCCTTTCTCCATGTGGAAGGCGGAGTTTGAATTGACGGCTCCCAGGCTGACAGATGCTCTTTCCTCGGTGTACGGCGAGCTCGAAGAGGGGACGGAAGTGAAACGCGACGTGGGTGAACTCCTCTCGCTTCTCAAAGAACCGACGCCGAACGAATACGATCTTGCTCGAGCGTTTCTTTCTGTTTCTGAAATATTTTCCGGTGAAGACGACGAGCATCAGGATCTCTTTCAGTCCTACCATGCCGCCGTGAAAGCATTTTACGGCCGTGCGCAATCTGCGGAGTTTCACGCTCGCGAGCGGTCTCGCCTTACGTCGTCTCTTTCGTCGCAAGAGCAAGCGGCTTATGACGAGCGTCTCTTCAATCAAGAAGGCATGATGTATGTGCTGGAGTTTTATCTCGAGCTTTACAAAGCTATACAGGATGCTCCAAGCGAAGAGAGGAAACGCGTCTTGATCGAACACCGCGAAGTGAAGCTTGCATTTGGCCGTGTCCCGGGGCTTTGGGCAGACGTAGCAAGCGATGAGATTCTGGAGAAGTTTGTCTACAAGATGTTGAACGATCGTCTGCGCGAGGAGATTCTGCAAGGCTACTATGACTTCAAGGAAGTGTTGATGAAACTTCGTGTCAGTTGCGATCAAGAGGGTTCTTGCACAGGAACGTATGATCGAGTTTCACTCGCCGAGGTCATGGCGAGTTTCAAAACATTCCTCGAACGGCTTTTGGAAGTCTTCCAAAAAGCTGGTATCATGCGACTGAAGAGCGCGTTTTTCAAACCTTATGGGAACAATCCAAACTTAAAAGATATTTTACTTTAATCTATGACCACGCAAGATCAAGAGGAAGACGAGCTCTCCCCGGACGCGCAACGGGAGGAAGAGGCGGCGATCCATGAACGCGGAGTCGCCGCAGACGATCAGGCTGGCAAAGAATCGAAAGCGAAAGGTTTATTAAAAAAAGTTCTCCTACGCGAGTTACGTGAGCGCGAGAGAGAGGAAGCACCGGAGTTGGAAAAGTCGGAGGATACAAAAGCTCGCGAGCAAGCGGAACGAGAGGAGCTTCGGGCGAAGATTATTGAACTGGCATTTCTTACGGCACCCCCCTTCAACGACCGAAAAAGAGATCGAACACGGGAGCTGATTGCAGAGGTGATGCCACAACTTGAAAGGATGGATGATGCCGAAATCTCTGAAGAATTCATTGAGGATCTCATCATAGTTCCAGGAACAGAGGTTCTTAAGTTTATTGATGACCATTTAGATCTCATTCCTAAGGATTATTATGAGAATCTCTGTAAAAAAATCTTATTTGAAGAAGTGGAAAAAATAGCAGAAGGGGCTGTCTTATTTCTTGATAAAGCACTTCCAACGCTTAGCCCTGAAGCATGGAATGAGTTTATTTCGAAGGCTGTTGATTATTCTGTAGCTGAAGAAATAGTAAGCCTTCTTGTCAAGCGGCTTCCCGATATGGATGTGACCCCTGTAGCAAAGGGCAGGCTTCTCGTTGAGCTTGTCAAAAGAGATTATGATCTTAACTTTATCCGTGAACATATCGGCACGACGGATGAAGACTACCGGGAAAAGATTGTTGATCTGCTCGTGAAAAAAGGATTTTCTCTTGTGGAAGGCGAACCTGTAAGAAAAGTGGATTCTTCCCTCGCGCTCATGGAAGACATGAAACGCGGGTTCCTGCTTAGTCAGTGGCGCGAAGCATATCGTACCGATCTTCTGGCATTTGATCTTGCGGATGCCGCGACTTTGCAGGGAGCGGTTGATCGCATGGCGGAGAAGATGTTTGGCAAACCGCTCGATCAGCTTGACCCTTCGGAAATGAGAGAGCTCCTCACGGACAAGACGGCGGATGAAATCAACACAGAGCTTCTTCCACAATTCGAAGCAGAAATGGAGCCTTCCACTTTCCGTCTCATTCTGCAGAACTACACGAAGAGCTACGACCGTGCCAATCGCTGTATGGATGCGCTCGCAAAGGAGCTTTACAAACAGAAGTTGGAAGATTTGTCGGGTGATGAGTTTCGTGAGTTGCTCGGGCGTGACGAGGAGATTAAGAAATGGATCAGTCAAGATCGGTTTAAAGAATTTTCAGAGGCGTTTACTCAGCAGTTGGAGCTACTGGAGAGTGACTTCAATGTGATGCACGCAAGGTCAATTGTCGAGGCGCAAAGCATGAAAGAGCTCCAAATTCAGCAGATTGAATCTGATTTTAGAATCGCGCTTGAAGCCATGCCGGCGGCGGTCGCAGGCGTTGCTGATTCCATGGAAACTGTACGCGAAGAGATGACGAGAAAAATCAGAACAAAATATGACACGTATATGAAGGAGCTTGCTCAACGTGTAACCCAGGAGAAGACTCACGTTCAAGGGCTTGCGCAAGCAGAGTTAAAATCCTACGCAAGTCTTATTGAAAAAGGCGAGGCGTTTATTCGCGGAGCATCCGAACAGGCGCGTAAACTGAATGACGCGTCTACTCACGCATCAATTGCTCGCGGAGTAGGCCAATCCTTACCGCACGAATATGGGCGCAAGGAATATGTAACCTATGGTTATGTTTCTGCGGAAGAACAGTTCCATAACCGTATTCGCAGAGAAGCCGCCGGGAAATATTTCAATAGCTACAGTGAAGACAAGCGTCTGCATGAAATAGAACGCGAGGTTGCGGAGGGTCAAATCTAGGAGAGGAGAACCCCTGCCTCATTTCTCCTCCCTTTGCTATAATGTCCCTACATGCCAAATAAAAAAGTCCGCAAGGAAGGCGGCGGTGTTGAAGTAGCCGATGGCAAGGCTCGGGAGTTTGAGTTGGATGGGGGAGTGAAAGAAACCACGGAAGGGAAACAGGAAACCACAGAAGGTGCGACAACGGAGACGTCAGACAAGGAGGAATCATCTGGCGCTCGCGAGGGCGAATTGGAAAGCGCCGTCGAACCTCGCGCGCCGACTTCGAGTCCATCTGCGGCTCCGGCGCCAAAGGATCTTCTTACACAAAAGATCGAACACGTGCTTGAGGAAGATCTTGGCGAAGTTTACAAATCTCTGCCGCCGGAAAGACAGGCGGAGTTTCAACGCAAGGGGGAAGAAGTGGCCGGGAAGATCCGCACGATGATCGAAACGGCGAAATTTTCATTTCGAAAAGCGCTTGGACTCATTCGCGATTGGTTGAGGATCATTCCCGGAGTCAATCGCTTTTTTCTGGAGCAGGAAGCGAAGATCAAAGCGGATAAAATTTCGGATATCGCCAAAGGAGGGTAACATGTTGCCAATGATTCAAATCACGACGGCGACGCAACTCGGCGCCGTTCCCGTCTCGACCGCCGACGGTCTTGGCCTCGTCGGTTGGCTGATTGTGATTTTTTGGCTTCTCGTTCTCCTTGGCGTTGCCGGACTGTTTCTCGCGCGCTCTCTTCTGATTCTCAAGGGATATCGTCGAGGTTCGCAGTACGAAATGAAACTGTTTCTCGTTACTCTGCCTAAGTTCCGTTCGGAGGAAGAGGCGAAGAAGACTCACAGCAAGGAGGAGATCAATCAGGCGATTGGCGTGGCGGAGAGTCTCTTTGCTTCCATCGGAGGCATCAAGCATCAGCACGGGTTCAGGGCATGGCTTTTGGGACGCGAGGATCACATGAGTTTTGAAATTGTCGCGCAGAACAAAGTCATCAAGTTCTATTTTGCCGCGCAGGGCAAGCTCGTGAATACGATTGAACAACAGCTTCTCGCTCAATATCCCGACGCCCACTTGGAAGAAGCGGAAGACTATAATCTCTTTTCTCCGACAGGCCAGATCCTCGGAGCGTATTTGCAGTTTGCCCGACCGGTTGGCTTTCCCATCCGCACCTACAAAAAAATCGAGTCCGATCCGATGAGCGCGATCACCAATACGCTTTCCAAGCTCGAGGCGGACGAAGCGGTCGGCATTCAGTACATCGTGCGTTCCGCGAAGGGCACGTGGCGCGATCGGGGACTTGCGATTGCCAAGCGGATTCAGGGCGGTGCGAGTGTGGAGGAAGCGCTCTCCGGAAAGAAGAAGAGCGGTTCCAAGTTCGGCGACAGCTTGCGGTCGGAGAAAAACCTTCAGGCGCGGCGGCAGGAGGATCAGAATCGCAACTCTCGCATTTCGCCGCAGGCGGAAGAAGCCGTGAAGGGGATCGAGGAGAAAGCCTCGCGCTCGGGGATGGACGCGAACATTCGTCTTGTCATCTCGGCTCCAAACGCCGCGCGGGCGCAAGGAATTCTGGGAGAAGTGTTCAACGCATTTTCCCAGTTCAACATCTACGAATATGGCAACAGCTTCGTGCGCGCGATTCCGCACTCGAAGAAACGCGTCATCCGCCGATTTATCTATCGCGATTTTGAACCAGCCCAGCGCGTGGTGTTCAACACGGAGGAGATGGCCTCGCTTTGGCATTTGCCTCTGCCGTGGACGGACACGCCCAACATTTTTTGGATGAAGGCCCGCCGCGCACCGGCTCCCATCAACACGCCCTCCGACGGCCAGTACCTCGGATACAATATGTATCGCGGGGTGCGTCGGGAAGTTTTCATCAAGGAACCCGACCGACAGCGGCACATGTACATTATCGGCCGCTCTGGTTCCGGTAAGTCGTTTTTTATCCAAGGGATGGCAATCCGCGACATTCATGCGGGGCACGGCGTGTGCGTCATTGATCCGCACGGCGACTTGGCGGAGGCGATTTTGGGCAACATCCCGCGCGAACGCATTGACGACGTCGTCGTGTTCGATCCTTCTGATACGGATCGTCCTGTCGGACTCAATATGCTTGAAGCCGCGTCCGAGACGGAGAAAGACATGGTGGTACAGGAAATGATCGCCGTTTTTTACAAGCTCTTTCCGCCGGAGATGATCGGGCCGATGTTTGAGCACCAGATGAGGAATGTGTTCTTGACGCTCATGGCGGATTCGGAACATCCCGGAACACTTGCCGAGGTGCCCCGCATGTTCACCGACGACGCGTTCGTCAAAAGCTGGCTCGTGAAGCTGAAGGATCCTGTGGTGCGTGCCTTCTGGGAGCAGGAAATGGCAAAAACAAGCGACTTTCACAAGTCGGAAATGCTGGGCTACCTCATCTCCAAACTCGGGCGGTTTGTGGAAAACACCATGATGCGCAACATCATCGGCCAGACGCATTCTGGTTTCAACATTCGCGAGATCATGGACAATCGGAAGATCCTCATCGTCAATCTCTCCAAAGGAAAAGTGGGGGAGGTGAACGCGGCGCTTCTCGGGCTTGTCATTGTTGCGAAACTCCAGATGGCGGCTTTGGCGCGCGCCGACATGGCCGAGGAGAGCCGCAAGGATTTCTTCCTTTACATTGACGAATTTCAAAACTTTGTTACGGATTCCATCGCGACGATCCTCTCCGAAGCTCGCAAGTATAGACTCGATCTCATTTTGGCTCACCAGTACATGGGGCAGTTGGTGAAGGATCAAAAGACGGAAGTGCGCGACGCGGTGTTAGGAAATGTAGGAACGATGTTCGTGTCGCGCATCGGCGCGGACGACACCGAGGTGCTTGAGAAAGAGTTTGCGCCGATCTTCTCCGGCTATGATCTCATCAATGCCGAAAAGTATACGTGGTACACGAAGATGATTATTGATAACGACTCGCAAAAGCCGTTCACGCTCCACTCTACGCCGCCGCCCAAAGCCAATCCTGAACTTGCCAAGGCGATCAAGGAACTTTCGCGGCTGAAATACGGACGTGAGCGCGTGATCGTCGAAGAAGAAATTTTGGAACGCACCCAGTTGGGCGGCCTGAAGCGCGGGGAGATGCCCAAGCCGATGGGGGAGATTTAGGATTTCAGATTTCTCATTGTATGGATGAACCAACTTTCGAACCGGAACCGGTTGATGGAGACACGGGCTCCGGAGTGTCTCTCGATACCCAGCGTGTTCTTTTAGCGACGCGCATTCTTCGCCAAGCGTATGACTCTTTGCGCCACGCGATTGATCTTTTGGATCAAGGCGATCTTTCCGCCGGACGCAAGGCGTTGGTGAACACACTCTCCGAACGCGGCGACGCGGAGGGGGAGCTCGACCGCCTCTTGGCTGATCGCGTGGTGGAAGGCGTGTTCGACGGCGAGCAGATGATCGGCTCCGACGGCGAATCTTATGCCGTGCCGGTGAACTACGCGTCCAAGTCTCGGCTGGTGGAAGGCGACATGTTGAAGTTGACTGTCCGCGGCGACGGAGCGTTTGTCTATAAACAGATCGGCCCTATTGAGCGCCGGAGGCTGAAGGCGCGTCTCGCATGGGATGCTTCGTCGGGAAGTTATGTGGCGATTGAGGACAGGAGCGATTCCTCCGACACGAAAGTTTTGGCGGATGGGCGCGTGTGGAAGTTGTTAAACGCCAGTGTGAGTTACTTCAAGGGACAGGAAGGCGATACGGTTCTCATTCTTGTTCCAAAAACGGCGCCAAGCGCATGGGCAGCGGTGGAAAATGTTTTAAGAGACGGTAGACGGTAGGGAGTAGACGGTAAGGCCAAGGGAGTAGGGGCATCCTCCAACCTCTGCTATAATGCCGAGGTTATGGAAACGCTTTATCGAAAGCACCGTCCGCAGACGTTTGCTGATCTGATCGGTCAGGAGCATGTCAGGACGACCTTGCAAAATCAACTGAAAGGAGGCTGCCTCGGGCATGCTTATTTGTTTACGGGACCGCGAGGCGTGGGGAAGACGACGACGGCTCGGCTCTTGGCTAAGGCGGTAAATTGTTTAAATCGTAAAGGAGGAAGCGAACCGTGCAACGCTTGCGAGGCCTGTCTTGAGATTCTTGGAGGGCGCAGTCTCGACGTCGTCGAAATGGATGCGGCGTCGCACACGGGCGTGGAGAACGTGCGCGAGAACATTATCGAAAATGTGCGATTCGCTCCGGTCCTGCGTGCGTTCAAAGTGTTTATCATTGACGAAGTGCACATGCTTTCTGCGAGTGCGTTTAACGCTCTTTTGAAAACGCTTGAGGAGCCACCCGCGCACGCGCTCTTCATTCTGGCGACGACGGAAATTCATAAGGTGCCCGATACGATCGTTTCGCGAACCCAGCGCTTCGACTTCCGCCGGATTGGAACGCGCGAACTGGTGGCGCGTCTTGAGCGTCTCGTCAAAGCGGAAGGCGTTACCGTCGAAGAAACTGTGCTGGAGGAGATCGCACGGCATAGCGAAGGATCGCAACGCGACGCGGAAAGTCTCCTTGCCCAAGTCCTCTCGCTTGGAGAGAAAAAGATCACCATGGAAGTCGCGTCGCTTGTGCTTCCAATCTCGCCGTATGAGGAAATTGTCTCGCTTGCCGAGTTGCTTTCCAAGCGTGATGTCGCCTCCGCCCTTGTCGCCGTTGATCGTCTCATCGAAACGGGCACCGACCTCGACCGCTTCGTCTACGACATGATCCGCTACGCGCGCGAATTGCTTCTCACTCGCCTCGGCGGTTCGCCCGGTGCGCTCTCCGACCTTCCCGAAAGCGTGCGCGACCGAAGTGTTTCTCTCGCTCAAGTCTTCGAGCCACGCGACCTCACGCGTCTTATGGATCTTCTTCTCGAAGCCTCTTCCTCCCGCGTGTCCATTCCCCAGCTCCCGCTCGAAATCGCGATCGTAAAATTTTGCACGGAGGCGGGTTCGGAATTTCCCGCCAGAGGCGGACAAGCGTCGCCGATCGCTCCGTCAGATCCAGAGCCTCGGTTGTTGCATGGGGAAATATCCGAGTCTCCTTTGGCGGCGAACTCTGAACTCGAACTGGTCTCGAAAGATGAACTCGCCGAGGTCGTGATGAACGCCGAGGTCGCTCTTCCCGAAGAAGCGGACGGACATGTGACGTTTAAGACGGTGGAGGGAAAATGGGATGAGGTGTTTGAGAAGGTCGCGCAGGCGCACACCTCGCTTGGGTTTTTACTTAAGACGGCGCGGCTGATCGGCGTTGAAGGAAACGCCGTTCGCCTGGGCTTCGACTTTCAATTTCACGCCGACACGATGAACGCGACGAAGAATCGCGATAAGCTCGAAGCTGTCATGCAGAAAGTCTTCGGCTCGCGTGTAAAAATTTTTGGAGAGTACGTCCACGCCGACGCGGACGAAATTGTTGGGAACGTGGTGGGGGAACTCGGTGGCAGGGTGGTGGAGTAATTGAGGTTTTTCTTTTTGCAAGGTACAGTCCACACGCCCTTTCATAACCAGAGGGTACCAAGGAGGATCTCTTGACCGAGACTCGATCATTGCATCCGCCGGTTCAGTTCGGTTCCTACCTTCTCACCGCTCTTCTCGGCTACGGCGCAACAGGCCGCGTGTACAAGGCCTACAAGTTGAATGGCGACCAAGTCTTCGCCATCAAGGCGCTTCCTCTGGACATTGTGAGTCCCAGGGCCAAGCAGGCCATAGAGCGGGAGGCTCAAGTCGCCCAAGCTCTACGTGTAGCCAAGTGCGACCACCTTCTTCTTCCGACTCGCTTCGAGCCCGTCGGTGCGCAGGAAGTGCTCGTCATGCCCTACGTCGAAGGTTGGACGCTCAAGGACGTTCTCGCGTGGTGCCGCAGGGAAGCCGCGCTTGATCCGAAGATGATCGTGGAGATGGTGATCCAGATCTGCCGCGGCCTCACGGTCGCTCATGATCTCGCAATTGACGGCGTCTTTCAACGTCTCGTCCATCGCGATTTGAAGCCGGCGAATGTACTGGTTGGCCGCGACGGCATCGTACGCATTCTCGACTTCGGCATCGCCAAGTTCCGCGATCGTATCGGCGAAGAGACGCGGCAGGGCCGAATGGTCGGCACGCCCTATTACCTCTCTCCGGAGCAGGCGATGGGGCGCACGCTCGACCATCGGTCGGATCTGTTTGCTTTAGGGTCTGTCCTCTACGAGGCGGCGACAGGGCAAAACGCGTTTCCACTTTCCGTGGAAGAGGGTGTCATGGGCGTTGTTCAGGCGATTGCTCGGGCGACGGTGGAGAGCTTGAAGCCCAAGGTGGACGAACTCGACCGGCTCATCCCAGGAGCGGGAAATTTGCTGGCTTCGTGCTGGCATCCCGATCCGGAAGAGCGCATGGCTTCGGCCTTCGATCTCGAGTTTCAACTCTCGATGGTCGTGAGCCCTCAACGCGGCTTGAGCCTGAACGACTGGATTCTGGCGCACGCTTCGATGCTTCCCGCACAAGTTCAGGATGGCGACTTCGGCAAGTTCGGTCCTCCGCCCGAGATCCTTCCTGACGACCTCGGGAAGACGTCAATCTTCCTGCCCGCGCTCCGTTCGGATGCGCTGGCCGTTCTCTCTGATCCCGAGGCCGAGCCCATTCCCGCGTCCGCCAGTCCGACGACGCGTCTACCCCCTCCGGAGCCTGACCGAGGCGTCCCCTTTGGCCGCTACCGCTTGTTGAACCTGCTGGGTTCTGGCGGGCATGCGAGCGTCTATCGCGCTCTCACGCGCGGCGGCAAGATCATCGCCCTCAAAGTCATGCATCCGGATCTCACAGGGGAAGAGGATGCGAGGCGCCTTCTTGAGACGGAAGCACAGCTCGGTTCTCTTCTCCAAGGCGATCCGTCGCCCTACGTGGTGCAGATCTTCCCGATCGAGCGTATTGGCGGGCACCTGTGCCTTCCAATGAGTTACATTCACGGGTGGACGCTCGACCAGCTCCTCTACAAACTATCTTCGTCTGGTTCCGGAGCACCTGCGCTCTCTCCCGTGTGGGGAGACCGAGGTCTTCCCGTCAAGGTCGTGCTCGACATCATGATCCAGACCTGCAGCGGCCTTGCTCATCTTCACCGTCTTTCGCAAGACGGCCGGGCGGCTGGTGTCGTTCATCGCGATCTCAAGCCCGGCAACATCATGGTAACGCGCAAGGGCGAGGTGAAGATCCTCGACTTCGGTGTTGCCAGAATGGACGACGCAGTTCGCACGAGTCCCAGGACTAGAGCCGGCGTCGCTCGCGGAACACCCGCGTACATGTCGCCCGAACAGGCGACCGGTAGGCAGCTCGACGGCCGATCGGATCTCTTCTCGCTCGGGACGATTCTCTACGAACTCCTCCTCGCTCGCCTCGCTTTCCCACTGACCGCTCCCGCACAAGCCATGTTCGCGATTGTGAGTGGGAATGCGGACGATCTTCGCGCGGACGTGGCTCGTGTCGCGCCCGAACTCTCTCAAGTGGTCGCCGACTGCCACGCTCGAGATCCTGGCGAGCGATTCCAGCGCGCTGGCGAACTCATGCACGCGCTTCAGAGCGTTGCGTACGTTCACGGCGGTGTAGAGGGAGTTGCGGCACGGTTCGTTCGTGAAGAGACCGCACGTCTCCCTCAAGAAATCCCGGAAGGGTTCTGGGGATCCGTCGGTGCGCCCGAACCTGTGCTTGAGGGCGATCGCGAGACGAACATCTTCCACGCGCTTCCCGATCCCGGCTCTCTGGAGTCGCTCGAGCTCAAGTTCGTCTCTCCGCTCACGGCGGCGCTTGATGAACCGAGTCTCGATTCCGGTTCTGACGATGAAGATGCACGTCCGACGGAAATCATCCCGCGCGCTCAAGGTGGCTATCGCGTTGAGGTTCAGCCTCTCTCTCCGCCGACTCGGGCACAACCCGGGTACGAAGCGTCTCCTCTGACTCGGCTTACTCCTGCGGTCGCGGATGCTCAACCTTCCCGCCGTCTCCATCGTCCGCTTCTCGCCTTCGCGGCGGGGGCGCTCCTTCTCCTTGTCGGAATCGGCTCGCTCTTCTTGGGCAAGCGTGTTCCTGTCGAGGCGGAGGTCTCTCGAACGTCTGAAAAGGCTGATTCTTCAACTCCGGAACCAGTTCTGGAACCAGTTCCGGAACTGTCGCCACTTAGTCTTCATTCCGAGACGACTCCCATGCCGGTTCCGGAGCGCACGTCGACACCGCAAGAGAGCGCCCACGAGACTTCGGAGATGATTGAGCTCACGCCGGAACTCGTGCTCGAGCCCGTCGCAGAGCCTCAAGGGCTCTCCAAACTCGCGGTGCATGCCGAGCCCACGTCAGCCGTCTACCTCGACGGCGAACTCCTCGGGGAGACCCCTTTGTCCACGCGGGAGATTTCCTCCGGGCAACACGCGCTTCGCATCGAGTGCCTTGTGTGCTCGGAGCCTCAAGCGCGCGAAATGACCATCATGGCCGAGCCGGAAGAGACGGTTCGCCGTGTGGTGCGCTTTCCTCCGTAACCCACTTCTTCTCACTGGCCCCGCCTTGCGGGGTCGCTTCTTTTTATGCTATCTTTGCGACCGCGCTCCGGGATCGTCTAGCGGCAGGACGCCAGGTTCTGGCCCTGGTAACCGAGGTTCGAATCCTCGTCCCGGAACCATGAAGTAGAAACCCAAGATGGTTTCTATTTTTCATTGTCGCTGTCTGGTACACTTGTCTCAAGTATGTTTACACGAGCGTTTCCTGACATCTCCAAATCCGATATTAATATTGCCGGAGGGAAGGGAGCTTCTTTGGGTGAGATGACGAGGGCAGGGATTCCGGTTCCTCCTGGATTTGTCGTGTTGACAGGGGCGTTTGAGAAGTTTCTCGAAGAGACGAACATGGAGGTTGAAATCCATGTTGCGCTTAACAACGTATCTGTGGAAACGATTGAGACGGTGTCGGGAGCCTCGGAGAAAATCCAAACGATGATGCTGTCTAGAAAAATGCCTCGAGAGGTTGCGGACGAGATCAAGCGTGCGTTCGATAAGCTCGGCGTTGTGATCGCCGCGGTGCGTTCGAGCGCGACGGCGGAGGATGGGGAAGAGGGGTTGGAGGAAGTGTCGAGCGAGAAGCGAGAGTCTCGAAAGCTTTCGGACGAGCAGATCGTCGAGCTCGCAAAACTCGTCGCAAGGATCGAAACCCACTATGGCTTTCCGGTCGACGTCGAGTGGGCACTCGAAAACGGAGTGTTTTACATCACTCAATCGCGACCGATTACAACCCTTTCATCTTGCCAATAACCAATAACCTCTACGCTGTAAAGTCACGAATCACCATCGGTGAGTAAAACTACACGATCGTGTAGTTTTACTCACCGATTTTTTTCTCCGCTCTGAAAATCATGACCCACTTTTCAGCTCCTATGAGCTGGATATATTCGGCCATCTCATCGCAGATATCTTTTTTTGTGATCCATACACTGAGTTGGTATTGTTCAAAACCAATGGCGCGCAGGCGACGCCGTATTTGCCATCTTGTAACTCTCGTGTCTTCCGGGATATCGAAGGTAGCAACGCAGTATCGTTTCTCCGGAAGTTCTTTGGTTATTTTTGACATGCATATTTCCAAAGCACGTGCTCGGCCGGTTTGAGTTAATCCGATAATTTGATCGCCTTTTCCCGAGACCTCCACGTACTTTTTTAGACGAAGATACCGCTCTGCGTCTCGAAGAGCTCGTCGCTTTTGTGCTTCCTGAATTTCTGCCAGGATTGTGGGCGCTGCGGATCCATAGCGTTGAACCAGAGATGGGTGCTGATAGGTAAACATGGCACTTTGGAAAAGGCTATCCAACGCAACAAGAAGGTCACCCGTGAGACACTTTGATTCTTGAGCTATCTTTTTTAATCTTGCAATCCATTCTTCTTGTGTCATAACAAAACTCCCTAACCCGAGCACAGTTTGACCATGCTTTAGAAGAGGGAGGTTTGATTCTTCATTCATTCCAACACAAAACGAGTTGTTTGTCAATGATTTAGCTGTGGAAAAATGCCTGAAGTGATATACTTTTGCAACTATGCGCATAGCCGTTTTTACAGGAGGCGAGAGTTTCGAGCGGGAAGTTGCGTTTTGGTCGGCAAAAAATGTCGTTGCCGAGCTTCTACGCGTCGGTTTCGACGTGAAGCAATTCGACATTCCCTCCGAGCTCCCGAAGTTTCTGGAAATGAAAGACCAATTCTCCTGTGTTGTTCCGATGCTCCATGGCAAGGGTGGAGAGGACGGAACCATCCAAGGATTTTTAGAGACGCTCAAGATGCCCTATCTTTTCTCCGGTGTCGCGGCGAGCGCGGTTGCTATGGATAAGTTTCTGGCAAAGACGACTATCTCGGCGCAAGGCATTAAGACGCCAGAAGCTCGCGTGCTTTCTCGTGGCGACGTCTACGAATTCGAACACCCCGTCGTGATCAAGCCGATTCCCTGTGGGAGCACACTCGGTGTAAGTGTCGTCAAATTGTCGGAGGAACTCCATGCCGCTCTTGCACTTGGCTTTGAGTACGGGGATCGGCTTCTTGCTGAAGATTTTATCGTCGGCGAGGAGTTTACGATTGGGGTCATAGAATCCGGTGGGGACGCACGAGCTCTCGATGTTATCCAAGTTATTTCACCAAGCGGGTTGTTCACGTTCGAAGAGAAATACATTGCAGACAAGATGGCGGAGGAAATCTGTCCCGCGGAGATTTCGGAGGATCTCGCCCGTCGCCTTCAAGCGGCGGCGTGCTTGGCTCACAAGGCTCTTGGTGTGCGTCACGCTTCGCGATCGGATTTCATGGTTGACGCAAGAGGGGAGATCTGGTTCCTTGAGACAAACACCATTCCCGGCATGACGGCTCAATCGCTCATCACGAAAGCTCTTCGCGTCGGTGGCTATGACTTTGGAGCACTTCTTAAGTCATGGATTGAATCGGTCGTCTAGGTTCCATTGGAACCTACTCGTCTTTGCAATCTTTAAAACCTTTGCTAAGCTGGCTGTGGTATGAAATTTTCCGGTATGGTGATCGAAGGGGACAAACGCGGGACGGCGCTTGGTTTTCCTACAGCGAATTTGGATACAAACATTGATCTTGATCCAGGCGTCTATGCTGTGTGGGTGCATCATCTCGGAGAAAGACTCGAAGGCGTTCTCTGCTTTGGAGTGAAAGACGCGGCAGGAGACATGAAGTGCGAGGTGCATCTCTTAGATTACGTCGGCAACCTCTACGGATGCAAACTCTCCATTGAAGTCGTTGGCGGACGTTTGAGCGAGATACAGGAGTTGCCCGATCAGGATGCTCTGCGACGCAAAATCGAACAAGATATCTTGAAGGCTCGTTTGGTTCTCACATCGTAATATGTTTTCAGGCATCATTCTCGAACGCGCAAAGGTGGAGGAAGTGAAGAACGACGGCGTCGGTCGAAAATTTTGGTTGAACGTGCCCATGGCTTTCCATCGCCGAATCAAGAAAGGAGCCTCCGTCGCCTTGAACGGAGCGTGCTTCACTGTCCTCCAGAAATCTCTGCGTGCGTTCGAGGTGGAGGCCATGCCGCAGACGCTTCGTCTAACGACAGCCGGAGATTGGGTGGAAGGCGATCTCCTTAATTTCGAACCCTCGCTCCGAGTAGGCGACGAACTTGGGGGGCATTTCGTGTTCGGCCATGTGGACGAGGTGTGCCAAGTGGATCGCTGTCTCTTTGAAGGCACTTCGACCGTGATGTGCGTCCGAGCGTCTCAAGGAGTGATGGCCATGATCGCTCCTCGCGGATCCATCGCCATTGACGGAGTGAGCTTGACGGTCGTGAGTTGCAAGGAAACGTCCTTTCGCGTTTCGCTGTTGCCGGAAACCTTGCGAGCCACGACGCTTGGTAAGCTCAAGTCAGGTAGCAAAGTTAATTTAGAAATAGATATGCTCGCACGCTATGCATACGAATTCCTTCACAAAAACTGACGGTCGAGGACTGCGCTTCGGCGTGGTTCGAGCCCGATTCAATGCGGAGATCACCCAGGGGCTTTTGGATGGAGCTCTTGAAGTCTTGCGAGAGGCTGGCGTAAAAGAAGAAGATCTTCACGTCGTCGAAGTGCCGGGCTCCTACGAAATCCCGACGGTGGCCTCAATATTTGCCAAGAGTGGCAAGGTGGACGGCGTCCTTGCTCTCGGTTGCATTGTCAAAGGGGAAACGATGCACGATCAATATCTTGCCACCGCCGTTTTTAATACTCTCTCTCACATTTCCGCAGAGACGGGCGTGCCGATTACTGTCGGAGTCTTGACGGTAAATACTCGCGAGCAGGCTCTCGTTCGCTCCGGTTCCACGGATATGAACCGTGGCAAAGAGGCGGCGCACACGGCGCTCGAAATGGCGCTTCTTACATCGCGTGGAGTCTTTTGAGTTTCTGCACTTGGATTTCGAGCGCGTCGAGCGAATCAATCGTATGGAGTTCATGGCGGACGGCTTTGACGCCTGGAATGCCCTTGACGTACCAGCTCACATGCTTGCGGAACGTGACAATTCCCTTGGGGCCGTAAAAGGCAACATGGCGGCGGGCGTGTTCAAGCATGACGCGCAGGCGTTCCTCGAGCGCGGGTTCTGGCGGGACGACTCCGGTCTTCAGCATCATCTCGGATCGAGAGAAAATCCACGGGTTCCCGAGGCCTCCGCGGGCGATGAGAATGCCGTCGCAGGCGGTCGCTTTGAGCGCTCTGACGACATCCTCTGGAGTAAAAATATCGCCATTGGCGAGGACGGGGATCGAGACGCGTTCTGCCGCCAGCCCAATCATTTCCCAGTCGCTCTTGCCGGAGTAGCTCTGGCATTTGGTGCGGCCGTGGATAGTGACGAGATCGGCGCCGGCGTCTTCAACGACACGCACGAAGTCGAGGCACTCGGAAGGATCGCTCCATCCTGCGCGAATTTTCACCGAGAGAGGAACCCGAATCGCCGCTTTCATCTTTCGGATGATCTTTGAGGCGAGCGCAGGGTCCTTCATGAGCGCCGCGCCGTTGAAGTTTGACGTGATCTTGTACACGGGGCATCCCATGTTGATGTCAATGCCGTCGGGTGCAGAGGTCTCTTCGATTAAGCGGGCCGCTTCCGCCATTGTGTCTGGATCTGCTCCGAACAGCTGTTGGACAATCGGACGCTCGACTTGTGCGAAGCCGGCCATCGCCATCGTCTTCTCACTGCCGCGCACAACCGCTTCGCTTGAGACCATCTCACGGAACAGGATCGGGGAAGCGATCGTTTTGACAGTTTGACAAAACGGCGAATCGGTCATGTCCGCCATGGGGGAGAGAGCCAAAATCGGTTTTGGAAGCGTATTCCAGTTGAGCATAAGTTCGTCGCCGAGCCTATCAAAATTATGCTATCATGTCGACATCCGGAATCTTTTAGACTTTTTAGACGTTTTCAATCTTTCTCTATGTCCAAATCCTCGTCCGCTTCTCTCTGGCTTACGCTCGGAGCCGTCATCGTTGCCATCTTACTCGTTGCTCTCGCCATCTCGAACAAAGGCGGCGGCGGGCAATACGATGCGTTCGCACAGTGTCTCACCGATCAGGGAACCAAAATCTACTCGGCGTATTGGTGCCCGAACTGCGCGCGGCAGAAGGAACTGTTTGGCAATTCCTATCGCTTGCTCGACGATAAAGAATGCGCCGTGCGCGGACAGAGCCGCAACTTGACGCTTTGCCAGAACGACGGGATCACCTCCGTGCCGACGTGGGAGTTTGGAGACGGCGAGCGCGTGTCAGGTGTGCAGCCGCTCGAGTCGCTTGCAAAAAGGACAGGTTGCGCGCTTGAAGGGGGTAGTGCATCGGACGCGCGAGAAGTGGAGGAAGGCGCCGCATCCCGCATTGAAGGAGTAGAAGGACTCGATATCGAAGTGAAATCCGATTCCGGCATTACGATCGAGGGCGTCTCTGCCACGCCGGTCGTTGAATGATATGCGGGATGCTCGCCAAGTGTTTCAAACGATTGCCGTTTTCGCTCTAGCGGGCATCGGTATTTCTCTCTATGCGCTTCTGTTGAAGCAAGGAGTTGCCGATGGGACGGCCTGCACAATCGGAGAGTCATTTGATTGCGACGTCGTCAATCAAAGTTCTTACTCGAGCATCATGGGCATCCCTGTTTCCTTGCTCGGCATTCTCGGCTATGCGTTCATGGGTGCCGCCGCAGTCCTTCTTCTCTTCAAACCGCACGACCGCGGTATGCTCCGCTTTCTCCTTCTTGCGGCGACGGGCGGGCTCCTCTTCAGTTTCTATCTGACTTCCATCGAGGCGTTTATCCTCTACACGTGGTGCATTCTCTGTCTCACCTCGCAGGCGCTCATTCTCTCCATCTTTTTCATGAGTCTCTCTCTATGGCGAAAATCGCGTTCTACGGCGCCGTCCGGGGAGTAACAGGCTCGTGTTATCTTGTTGACACACCGGCGGGAAAATTTTTGGTTGACTGCGGAATGTTTCAAGGCGAGCATCCCGAGTGGAATCGCGAACCGTTCGGGTTCACTCCCTCCGAGATTGCCGCCGTTCTCGTAACGCATCCCCATGCCGATCATACGGGACGGCTTCCGAAACTGGTTAAGGAGGGTTTCGAGGGAATGATTTACATGCCTGAAGCCTGTCGTCCGCTTTCTCGTCTGGTTCTTGAAGATGCAGCTCATCTCATTGCGGAAGAAGCAAAGGACGCGCTCGAGGATCCGTTGTTTGACATGGAAGATGTCGCGTTGGCGTTTGAGCGCGTGCAAAGCGTCGGGTACCACCATGCCATTGAAATTCTCCCCGGCGTCACGGCCATGTTCCATGAAGCGGGGCACGTGCTTGGCTCCGCGTTCATCTCGATTGATATGGAGGGGAGGCACGGCGGAGAGCCGGGCAGGCGGATCGTCTTCTCCGGCGACATCGGCAACGATAACGTGCCGATTCTGCCTGACACCGAGGTTCTGCACAAGGCTGACATCGTCGTGTGCGAGGCGACGTACGGCGATCGCGTGCATGAAGGGAGTGATGTGCGGCGAGCCGATCTCAAGGCGTGCATCGAAGCGACGGTGAGAGAGCAAGGCGTTCTCTTGATTCCCGCCTTCTCAATCGAGCGCACGCAGGAAGTGCTCTACGAGATCAATCAGATTCTTCTCAACGATCTTCAGACGGACGTGCCGATCTACCTTGATTCACCCATGGCGATTAAAGCGACGCAGACGTATCGCGATTTTAAGGCGTACCTGCGATTCGACGATCCCGTGCTTTCCGATCCTGACCGTGATTTTTTCTCGTTCCCAAACTTACGTGAAACGCTTTCCAAAGACGAGTCCAAAGCGATTAACTTTGCGCCGGCTCCGAAAATTATCATCGCGGGTTCCGGCATGATGTCGGGAGGACGAATCATGCACCACCTCTTGCGTTATTTGAGCAAGCCTTCAACGACGCTTCTCGTGATCGGCTATCAGGCCAAGGGCACGCTTGGCAGAACGATCCAAGACGGGGCAAATGAAGTGAGGATTTTTGGAGAGCGTGTGAACGTCAAAGCGAAGATCAAAGAGATCCACTCGTTTTCCGCGCACGGCGATCGCGATAAGCTGACGCGCTGGCTCTATCCAACCGAAGGAGGAATTCCGAAAAAAATCATCCTCGTCCACGGTGACGCGGAGCAGAAGATTGCGTTCAAAGAGCATCTCGAGAAAGAACTTGGCACGGAAGTTCTGATTCCTGCGTTCGGCGAGACGATTGAGGTTTAATCCACAGAAGCGTCGTTGACAAAATGAAAAAAGTGTGATGGAATGGATTTAACACAGTGAGGCCTAACGGTTTTCTCTGGGTGGCAATACACAACTCCCCCTAAGTTGTGCACGAAGTGAGTTCTTCTCATTTCGTGCAAAAGGTGGAGTTGTGTTTTATTTACCTCGGACGTTAGGGGGCTGTAGAGGTAATCGGTAACCTTACTGTGGTTGCCACCCAGAGTTGCCGGTTCGAGCCCGGTCAGCTCCACCACGGAAACGTGAAGTCCGAGACCAAGGAAACCCCGGCGAACCGGGGTTTTCGGTTTGGGGGAAGATTGTGTAGACTGGAGGGGTATGATAGAAGGTAAAGGCAATCCGTTTAGGGAACGTGGGGAACTGGGATACGCTCGTGAGAAATCCCGAGTACAGGGGTACGCACTGATCATGAACCCAGAGGTACGCGAACGTTCTCTTCGGTTGGGGTTTCTGAATGAGGATCTCGATGAGACATTGAAAATTCTTTCCAAAAAAATTCTTCCTCGCGACGAAATGGGTGTAATTCTTTCTGATCATCTTGATCACGAGCAAACGGCGGAGTCTGTCGTCAGAAACATTGACCTGCTTCTTCGCCAAATTCAAGCTCGCGTTGTTGAACCCCAGAAAGGATTACGCGAAGCGCTGTTTTTTGTGCACGCGACGTTTCCCTTACTCTCGACCGAAAAGGCCTTCCATTCCATGTTCCGACGTTATTTATCTATCTTGAAGCAGTCTAATCCGACGGGGACGTGGCGGTTTTCTGGTCGAATTCTCGGACTTCATTTTGATGAGTATCGACCGCACATGACTCCTGAGGCAAGTGCGGATTTGCAAGAACGGTTGAGGCACGGGTATCCGCTTGGAATGTTGCCGTCTATTCCGCTCCGAGACTGGACAACAGCCGAGCGCGAGCAATTCGACTTAGATCACGCGGTCGAAGATGGAACTGCCGAGCTGGTGTCCGCTCCCGTTAGCAAGGAGTTTGTCGGTTCTTCGGTCGAAACGTCTACGAGCTCCGTTTGCTCATATGCCGAAGAATATTTTTTATCAGCTGTCAGTAACGGAGTTATAGATTACCTGACATCTCATGGAACTCTGATTGGAATAACAAAGAAGGCAGGTGAACATACATTTCTTGCAACCAAAACTATTGTCAATGATGAAAGAGCTTCTTTGCTTCGTGGAGGTATCTATGACGTGTTTGAGGCAGAGGCTGTTAACAAAAACCGGGATCCAAAAAGGTCTGTTTCTGATACAAGTGAGTATCGCGTATTATCATTCGTACCGCTTCGTTTGTGGGAGAAAGAACGTGAGGATGGAAGTAGTGGTGCACCCATGGATCCAATCGCGCTCGAGCTTGTAATAAGGCGTGCGCAAAAAGCGTTTGAAGCACAGCACAGAGATTGAGAGTCGTTTCGTCTGACATGAAAAAGCTTTTGTATCGTGTCTCTAATTCCCGGCAGAGCCGGGCCAGACGCGCGCATACCCATCAAAGCCTTGGTGAAGTGGGGAATAGGCGATGTTTATGAAAGTATTTATTGAAAACGAAGCCGGCAGTAACCAGAAAAATCTCTACAATGAGAAAACGTTGGAATACAGACAAACGGTTACGGTGTCGAGAAGGTATCCTTATCCGTATGGCTTCATCATGGAGACAACGAGCGGAGACGGCGATAACGTTGACGTTTTTGTTCTCACGGATCAACCATTAAAGTCCGGGCAGATGATTGAATGCGAACCGGTCGGACTTATGGAGCAAATGGAGAAATCTTGGGATGAATCTCAAGGAGAGCGAGAGGAAGTAGATCACAACGTCCTTGCGGTGTTGTCAGGGGATCATCAGAGTAGAAACTTGTCACGACGTGACAATATATCCCTATGAACATTGACGATATTGTCACGTCGTGACAATTATCCACAGGTATGAACAACACTCCCAACTTCAACATGAAGATCAAAGCCATTCTTGATGCCACCAAACATGGCGAGCGAGTTTGTGAGATGACGGGGGAGCGATGGGAAGTGACGGAGATTGACATTGAGCGATGGCGCAGATTCAATGTGCCGCCGATGAAGGTTTCTCCTAAGACGTATTTCAAGCTCATGGGACAACTTTTGACGGGGTATTCTTGGTGGTGGAACACGGACGTGGAGAGCGGGAAACCGATTCTCTCGCATATCCATCCCCACACGCCGTGGCTTGTCATGGATGATGAAGCATGGCATCAGAAAGATTTTTCGGAGATCGCAAGCAACGCGGACATGTCTCGTCCGATTTTCGATCAGCTCTACGATCTTGCCATGCGCGTGCCCATGAGCGCCCGCAAAAATATCGAGAGACCGATCAATTCCATTGCCCGCATTTCGCTTGGCGACGAGAACAGTTACTTTGTCGAAGGATGCCGCAGTAAGAGATCATTCTACTGTTCCGACTCGATTGATCTTGAAGACTGCGCCGAGGTTTGCTGGTCCATGCGCGTGAGGGAATCTTACAACGTGATGATGTCGTTTGATTTGCACCGTTGCCGCGTTGCGCGCAACTCCCGCAATTCGTTCAACTGCGACTTTATTTTCGACTGCTGGAATTGTGAATCCTGCTTCATGACGTTCAATTGCCGCCGCGCGAAGTATCTCTGGGACGGGGAGCAACTCTCTGAAGGCGAGTGGAAGAAGCGGCATGCAGGGCTCGATCTTGGCGATCGCGATACCTTCAAGCGTTTCTACACTGATTTTCTCCATCGGCTGGGAACGGAGGCGATCTGGCCGGAGAACTTTAATCTCAAAGCCGAAAACTCCAGCGGAGAATATCTCAACAACTGCGTGAACTGTCAGAACTGCTGGTACAGCGAAGGCGCCAAAGATTGTTCGTGGAGTGTGTGGGCGAATCTTGGAACGGAAGACTGCGTTCTTGGATGCCATCCGGGATCAGCGCATTGCTATGGCGACATGATTGCTATCCACTCGAACGATTGCCGTTTCTGTTGGGTTGTTCAGCAATGTCAGCGTTGCGAGTACTGCATTGAATGTTTCGACTGCGAGGATTGTTTTGGATGCGTGGGGCTCAAGCGCAAGCGGTTTCATCTCTTCAACAAGGCGTACTCGGAGAGTGACTATCGGAAGAATCTCAACGAAATAAAGTGCGCGATGCTCGATCGAGGTGAATACGGCATGCCGCTCTACGGTCGGTTTGCGCAAGGCCCGTTTGCGTATTCCGGAGGCTCCTTTTTTCTCGATGATAAACCCCAAGAGCGAGAGCAGCTCGGCATCGTTGACTTCGAGACAGGTCTTGACGGAGCGTTTGGCAATTGGGAAGGGAAGCATTTGCTTTCTCCGAGCGAGATTCCGAGTCGTCTCGAAGACGCCGATCGCGTCAAAGGCAAGGCGTTTCTTGATCCAAAGCTCAATCGGCCGTTCACACTCTTTCCCGCGGAAATTGATCTCTACAAAAAACTCGGCGTGCGTGTTCCTCGCTGGCACTTCACATCGCGTGTTGAAGACATTTGGCGAGAGATGAACCTCTTCGACTTTGAGCTTCGCATGTGCGCTAAGTGTGCCGTCCCAATCACCGTCGCCAAAAACAAAACCTTCCCAAAGAGGAAGATCTACTGCCGAAGTTGCTATTTGGCTTATCTCCAAAGTCGCTCTTGAGCCCAAGCGTAGAAGGCTGCTTCCGACGAGGTTTTCGGATTGAACGGCTCAAGCGAGGTGACGAGATCTCGTTCGTTCTCGATCCATATCGAAGGAAGAGAGACGGGTAATGTGCCAAGAGTCTCGTTATCCACAACTGTGGTTGCTGATTCAAGCGGGATGATGTCCACCTCGCTCTTCCATGCGTAGTTGACAACCGAGACGGTGTCTTCCGAGCGGACTTCGATCCACGGCGTCGTGATCGTGGCAGAACCCGAACTCATGATGCGGCCTCCAAGAAGACGGAACACTCCTGGCGATGTGAGTTGAAGTTCCGTGTTGTAGGCTAAGGCGATTCTGACTCCGGCGTACTCGACCACAGTCCAGCTTTCGCCAGTTTTGAGAATTTCTCCGCGCCGGAGAGTGTTTCCAACCGTGGCTTTCAAATCATGCTCGCCGCGAATACGGAGGATACCTTCACCTTCAAGTGCAACGATGGCGCCCTGAACACGAGAGTTGTTCGACCCGCGATCAAGGCTTTGAGAAATCAGAAGTCCTGCGACTATGAAGATGATGAGAGTGGCAAGGATGCGATTCATACGATAGAATGAGGAATATCATAACCAGTAATTCGTAACCAGTAAAGCTATGTTCATCGAATTCTACGGCGAAACCTGTCCGCACTGCGTCAAGATGATGCCGATAGTTGACAAACTCATCGCGGAGGGAATCAAGATTGAGAAGAAAGAGACGTGGAATAATGAAAAGAATGCCACCGAATTTGAGAAGTACGACAAAGGGCGATGCGGTGGCGTGCCGTTTTTCATCAACACGGAGACGGATGCATTTATCTGCGGAGGAACGGACGAGGAATCTCTCCGGAAGCTCGCAGAAGGAAAATAATTCACATTGTATGTCAAAACTCGCTCTCGGTTTACTCACCCTTACGCTCATTGGAGCTGGATGTCAGGTCCCGCAGTTGCCGCGACAGACGAGCGCAGAGGAACGCGGAGCAAATGCAGAGGCTCTCAATCTCTCATCGGGATCCGAGCTTGTGATACGTGGCACGGTGCTTGGGTTCGGCGGAGGGATTTCCGAGGATCTCGGAAGCAACGTGGGGCGGCGCATGGTAACGGTGGAAGCCTATGCGCCGGGATCATCGGCGGATCTTTCTTGGACCCTGCGCGTTCGGCGCGAAACGGAAACCTCCATTCAAGCTCGAGAGCAGTATAATGAAGAAGTTCAAGGCATTTCCGACGATGCTCCGGAGCCGCCGCAACGCGAGTATGAAGAGGTGGATGTGATGGGATCGCTTGCGACGAACTCGCTTGAAGTCGCCAAAACTATCTATCTGCCAGCCTATTGGGGCGAAGGCGATCGCGGTGTCATCGAGGATAACTCCATTCTCTGGCTCTCGAGAGAGAAATATGACGAGCTTGTCGAAACGCGAGTCTCCTCCCTCTCGGTGGGACTTTTTGACAACGTGCTCCGTCCACTCGAGCTCGCCGACAACATTTCAAACGCTCTCAATCGTCTCAAAGGCGAGGCCGAGGAAGTCTCTCGTTACAAAGATCTCTACAAACTCGAAGCGTCTCCCGAATTTGGCTCGGCGCGTGTTACGGTGAACGGCGAACGTCAGCAAGTGAGAACCATCCAAGCAAGTAACTGGTTCGGCGCCTACTCGATCCTCGCCAACCGCGACAACCCGCTCATCCTCAAAGTCACCTTGAACCCGCTTTCCCTTGGAGCCATCTCGATCATCTCACCTCTTGGTATTTTGGAATCGTTTTTGGGGTATGAGGTGGTGGAAATAAAACACGATTAACACGGATGGCGCTGGCTAAGCCGCGAGGGGTTCTTCTTCCTCTTCTTCGTCGAGGGTGATTTCTTCGCCACCGTCTGGACCGCCGTCGAAATCAATTTCCATTCCGTATTTCACTTGCAGATCTTCCATGCGGGCGATTTTTTTAGTGAGACGCTGGACGTCTTCGAAAGGAACGGGATTCATGCTCTTGAAAGCCGCTTTCTTGGCTTTCAACTGATCGGCCATGTTGCGCAGGAAGGCGACTTTGACTTCCGGCGGTTGGTTGATGCTGTCGAGGTTGCCTGTTCGCTTGAGTGTGTTTACCATGTCGGCGATGTCCGACCGCTCGAAAAATCCGCGTTCAAGATGCCCTGTCTTTTTTTCTTGCTCGGCGATGTTGAGATCGGAAATCCGTTCCTCCGGCGACTTCTTCATGGCCGCCGCATCTTCGCCTTGCTCGAAGAAATGCTTTTCGAGTTCCGAAAAATCTTCATGATCATGTTTCGGTGCGTCTCGCCGCGGCTCGGTGTGCTCACCACGAAGCCAGGGAAGTCCGGAGAAGAGTGGCATAGGCGGCTATTATATCCTTTCCACCCAATGTTGATCAACTTCCACCATGAGATCGAGGAACACTTTCCCGCCGGTAATCGTTTCCAAGTCCTTGCGCGCGCTCTGTCCGACTTCGCGAATACCCCGCCCGCCCTTGCCGACGATGATGCCTTTGTGGCGTTCCTCGCTCGTGACGATGTTGGCCTTGACGTAGAGCGTGCCGTCCGCGCGCTCCTCGACTTCCTCGACGACGACATGGGTTGAGTAAGGGACTTCTTCATGCAAACGCAGAAAGACTTTCTCGCGGATGAGTTCGCCGATCAATTCTTCGTTTGTCAGATTGGTGAGTTGGCCTTTGGGATAGAAGAACTCGCCCTCGGGCAGAAGATCGAAAATAACCTCGCGCAATTTTTCCAAGTGCGTTCCTCGCAGAGCCGAGACTTCCAGTACTGCGTCGAACTTGTCCGTCCAGTCGCGGTAGAAGTCAATGGAGCGGGCTTGCTTTGAATCGATTTTATTGATGACCAAAATCTTCTTTCCCTGTGCTTCGCGCACAATGCGTCCAACCGCCTTTTCCTCGTCGCCGATTTCGCGCGTCGCGTCCACGACGTAGAGGATCACGTCAATGTCCTCGAGCGAGTCTTTGAGAATGTAGAGCAGGCGCTTCGTCAAGGCGTCGCGTTTCTGCAGGAGGCCGGGCGTGTCAACAAACACGATCTGACCGCGCTCGTCATCCGTAAAAACGCCGTGGATGGCATGGCGCGTGGTTTGGGCTTTGGGCGTCGTGATGGCGACCTTGCTGCCGATAAGATTGTTGATCAGCGTTGACTTGCCGACGTTGGAGCGTCCGACAAGAACGGCGAAACCGGATTTCATGGGAGGAGCTTACTTCCTCACAAGCTTTGTGACAAGTTCGACGTGGGGCGTGTGGGGGAACATGTCGATCGCCCGCATGGCTTCGACGTGATAGATCTCGCACAGCAAGACGAGTTCTCGGGCGAAGTTTTTGTAATTGCAGGAAACGTAGACGATCGTCTCCGGCTTGATGCATAGGATGTCGGCGAGGGCTTTGTCGTGGAGCCCCATGCGCGGGGGATCGAGAATAACGACATCGGCCTTGTATTGACCCCAGTCGAAGTCCTCCGTCTTCGCTTCATAAAATTTGACGCCGACGCTATTGAGCTCTGCGTTCACGCGAGCGTCTTGAATCGCTTCGGGCACGAGCTCGACGCCGATGATGCGCGCTCTGCCGCCGTGGTTGCTGTGGGCGATTGCCGACGCCCGCCCGACCGAATGACTTCCCGCCAGAATGACTCTGTCGGGCTGGCGGTCATTCGGGCGGGAAATTCCGAATCGTAAACTCTCGGAATTTGTCCCCAGTCGCAAACAGCCTTTGGGTGCTTCGATGGTTACTGGCTCTGTCGATGTGAGATGGAATCTTGCGAGGCCGATCCCGAAAAATCCGCTTCCGCAGTACAAGTCAAGCACAGTCTTGCCAGAGAGATCGCCTGCGAACTCGCGCACGGTGTTAAGAAGCATCGGAGCGGCGTAGGGGTTGGTTTGGAAAAAGGCGTTTGGTGTCATGCGGAAACGACAGTCGGCGATCACTTCCTCCATGAAACCGGAGCCGGAAATCGTCTCAAGCTGTGTGCCAAAGGAGACGTCGGAGATCGTCTCGTTGACGGAGTGGATGAGGGATGTCGTGGAGGTCATGGAGGTGGTAAGGAGATCGAGTGTTTTACGCAGAGTTTCCCGTTCTCCAAGCTCAGGTTTGCTTGTCACGATGATCACCATCGCTTCGTCGGTCGTCGTTGCGCGAATCACGGCGTAGCGCAAGAGTCCCGTGCCCGCTTTGCGATCATAGAAGGAGAGTCCTGCAGTCTTCGTCCAGTCGCGGACCATCATAAAGAGTTCCTCGATTCTCTCCATGCCAAGAAAGCACACATGGTTGTCAATGACTTTCCACCACTTACCCTTCTCTCGCATACCGACGCGGCCTTCGAAATCAATCACGAAATCCATTCGGTTGCGGTAATGTTCAGTTTGAGGCGAAGGTAAAATCTCAAACACGCGCTCGCCGAGTTTTTTCAACTTGAACGAGCCGTTGATGTCGGAGAGTTTTTGTTTGAGCTGTTTCTCGTAAGGAATATGCGACCACGCGCACGATCCACATCGGTCTTTGTTGGGGCAGAGAGAAGACATAGGAGTGAGGCCAGTGTTGCATAAAATTCAACTTGCGTCATCTCTCGGGTTCGGTTATGGTGTCCAAACGTCGAAGGGAGACACCATGACGTCTGCAAATCCGTTCGTTCAGCATCTCTTTATGGATGAGGATGCCGGTGAGCCGTCCTCTCGAGTCGAGCGATCCGCCGGGCACGAAGGAGATCTAGGTTCGGCGGCTCTGTACTTGGAGAGCGTCTCGCGGCTCACACCCTTTTCCCATGGAGGAGCCAGAGCTTTCTTCGCGCAGATTCCCAAGGAGCCGGGACGCGAGCGCGACCGAGCGGTTCAAGAATTCGTCGGCCGCAACCAGCGGTTCGTGATACTCCGAGCTCGCCGCTTTAGAGTGTGGGCTACAGCGGTTGGGTTCGACTTCATGGATCTCGTGAGCGAGGGCAACATCGGTCTCCTTCGCGCAATGGAACTCTACGACCATTCGCGCGGGGAGTTCACGACCTACGCGCAAAGCCGGATTGATCAGACGATGCGTCGAGCCCTCATGGCTTTCGACGAACGCGCTGGCGTGCATCTTGGCATGGGAGTCAAGCAGGCCGCCGGGCGTGTCGCAAGGGTTCTGCACTCGCGCGAGATCTCGGGGGGCGGAAGCCTTTCTTCGGAAGAGGTGCGTGCCGCCGTCATTGCCGATACACGTGAACGGCGTCGGAAGAGGGGACGGAATCCCGACGAGGGAGGCTTTCCGACTCGAGGCTCTGTGGGCGCTCTCTCGGCCGGCGAGACGCCTTGATCAGCCGATGTCTTCGGCGGACAGTGACGAGGGTGATCTGTTCGGAAGTCTGGTTGAGGATCATGGAACAGTGTCGCCGGAGACGATGATGCTCGCCCGCCGCGAGCTGGCGCATCTCGAAGCCTTCTTCTGCGAATTCTTCGGCAATGTCGAGCGGCGCGAGGAGCCTCGCGACGTGAACATCGTCCGGAGCAGGTTCCCGCTCGATGATGAAGATCAGCCTCCGCTCAAGTCTATCGGGGACGCGTGGGGGATCAGCCGCGAACGTGTGCGCCAGATCGAAGCGCGCGTGATTCTCCGTCATGCGAAAACGGATCCAAAGCTTCTGAATGCCATCCGCTGCCGCCTCATCGAACTTCGCCGTCTCCTGGGCGCCTGACGCTCCCTTCTGACGCTCCATTCTTGCCTCCGTCTCGCACGGGGGTCTTCTTTTTGATGGGGTCGCGGCTTGTCCGGTTTCATAACCGTGCTTGAAGACAAGCAGTATATGATCACTGTACGCAAAAAAAAAAATGAACAATATTAAGAGCTTTGCACCAAAACTTCTTATCCAAACACGAGCACCTTATCCGACTCCTCAACCATTTTGAGCAAATCGGTCATGGTAGAGACCGGGCAGATTCCAGTCTCCTTTTTACCGCGAATTTCCAAACACGTACCGCATGCGTACAGGTCTCCTTTTAATTCCTTATACTCCGCAACTTTCTTGGAAATATCAAAGTGTTCTGTGTCGGCAATGGTATCAAGCTCGGCTCCCTCGCTCATCAAAAAGATCGTCACGCCATGATTAGCTTTAAGCGACGTGATGCCGAAACGAAACGTGTTCCAAATATGTTCTGGATTATTGGATTGTAAAATAATGCCAATTTTCATAACAGTCTAACTTAAATCTTTTTTCTTTTCTTCAAACTCCTGCTTGTTAATCTCACCCTTGGCGTATCGCTCCTGCAAAATTTCGAGTGCCGATTTTGCGTGATTGTTAGTACCGTGCGACTGGCTCGTGAGCCATCTGATAAGCGCGACAATGCCGGCGATTATCAAGACCCACCAGAGGATCATAAATATCCAGCCGAAGCCGCCAAAAGGCCCAAACCCAAAGTTCATCATATTGTTGTTTGTTGAATTAAAGTCTGAAATCTTTCGCGTAGTACCTAGTACGCCGAAAGAACTTTCAATATATTGTGCGAGAGGATGGTAAATTCTTCTTTTGATTTTTCTATATTTTCTTTCGTGCCTTGCTGGTTATCGGCTATTAGTGCGGGGTCAAGATCAAAAATCGCAACTCCCAGTTCTTGGCATTTAGCAGGAATCCTGCCATAATCCTGAATTATATTTAATGGGTTTTTCCAACTCTCCTCCACAAGTCCATTCCGACAATGTTTTTCCGAAAGATAAGTGCGTACTTTTTCTGGAATCTTTTCCATCCATGCACGATGATCAGCAATCGGTTGCTTGCCATATACATTATATGAATTAACGATGTAACCGATAAAAAGAGGGTCTCCAGGAAGTACAAGTTTTGTTTCTGTGTTGCCCGCAAGTGCTTTAGCGGAATTCCGCCATTGTATTTTCCATTTCTCATACACCACCCCCAAATTTTCAATACCTTGAACGCTAAAAGCGTCTGGCATCATTGGCACAACAAAATAATCTGCTCCAAGTAAAATCATCTGATTAAGCAACCCCAAACTCGGCGAAGTATCAATAATAAAAATATCTATCTGGTCACTTAACCCTTTTTCTCGCAGATATCTATCAATGGCACTCGTTTGAAAATATCCAATCGGTTGTCCTGAAGCCGCTTGTCCATACGCGGTTGAAAGCAAGCCCTCGTAAACAGATAGATTTATATCGCCCTTAAGGAGCAAGAGGTTTTTATTGGCTTTAACCGGAAGAAATTTCACCGCAAGATTTATATCACTGCCTCCTTCAATCACGCCACGCAAAACATCATATACAGTTTTTTCGGTTTCAGAAAAAAGATTCTTTGCGTAATACTCTTCACCCATAGCAAGACGAGAAAGATTGCACTGCGGATCCAGATCAATAAGAACCGTCTTGTATCCTTGTTGAGCGAACGAAACAGCGCAATTAAAAGCCAGTGTCGTCTTGCCGACCCCGCCTTTATTATTTACAAAAATAAGTTTTTTTGAGCGAGGAAATTTCATTAATTACATTATACAATATTTAACCACCAACTAACAAACCAACTGGTATTTATACATGGCCATTACATTAGAATACCCTTTATATTAGCTCCTATTTTCCGTTCTACAACAAAAAACGACCTTATCAGTCGCTGGGCTACCGCACGCCGGAGGAGTGATATCAAGGAAACTGATTCCACTACCCGTCCATGAGTTATCCATACTCTAATACACCTTAAAAAGCTGTCTTGACAACCCAGACCACCTTAGGTATCCAATCAATCAGACTCGGTTATATTAGATAATATTAGATACCGTTTGGGGTCGTACCGTTACTTCTAACATTTGCTACAATGGGACGGTATGCACACGCTCTCCGTCGTTATCCCCACCTACAACGAAGAATCGGTCCTGCCGGTCCTGCTTGATGCAATCTCGCGTCAGACGCTTCAGGCGCGGGAAGTTATGGTTGCCGACGCGAACTCGACGGATCGGACGCGCGAGATCGCCCGCGGCTTTGGCGCCCTGATCGTCGAGGGTGGACTGCCTGCAGTGGGAAGAAATCGCGGAGCTAAACGGGCAAGTGGCGAGTCCATCGTCTTTCTGGATGCCGATGCCGTTCTCCCCGACGAGGGTTTCTTCGCGCGCTCACTTACCGAGATGGACACTCGAGATCTCGTCATCGCGTGCCCCGACATCACGGCGACGAAAGGTATTCGCGCGCGGATGTTCTTTTGGATCTACACGCGTTTTTCTCGGCTGACCATCCGTCGGAATCCGCACGCGATCGGCACCTGTATCTTTGTCCGGCGAGACATTCATGAAGCGATTGGCGGCTGGGACGAGGGCATTTTCTACGCCGAAGATAACGACTACGGCCGCCGCGCCGCGAAACTCGGCACGTTTGGCTACTTAAACGAGGTTGTTAAAACGCCGCCACGCCGTTTTGAACGCGATGGCTATCTTCGCTCCGCTTTGATGAATATCACGGCCGAACTTCATATTCGTTTCTTCGGTCCGATCCGAAGCGACATCTTCAAATATCGATTTGGCCACAGCCCGCAGAAGAAAAAATGATATACTCATGTCATGGCGCGGCAGACGATCAAAGGAAGAAAGTTTTTGTGGCACCACATCACCGGGTTCGATGCGGAGGATGCGGTTTTTCTGCGTGAACAGTTTCAGTTCCACGCGCTTGATTTCGAAGATCTCGGTTCGGTGAATCCTATCCCGAAGCTCGATTTGTACCAGCACTATCTTTTCGCGGTCTTTCAGGCGCCACGCTGGAACGGAGGCGGACGCATCATCGCGGACGATCTCGAAATCTTTCTGGGAGCCGACTATCTCGTTACGGTCGTGAAGGAGCCGATCGAGTCGGTTGAACGCTTTGCCATGCGCGCTGAGCGCAATCCTAAGTTTCGCGGCGATGTCATGGGCCGCGACAGCGCCTTCCTGCTCTACAAGATTCTGCGTCATCTGTTTTACCACGCGCAATCGGTTGTAACGGACACGGTGAAACGAGTTGGTGAAGTTGAAGAACGCGTGTACGACGCGCATGACCGCCAGGCGACGCGGGATCTCGCCCTTCTGCGCCGGAATGTCCTCTTCCTGCGTTCTTCCATCGATCCCCAGCGTTCTATGGTGAACCTCATCGTCGGGACGCGCCGCCCCTATCTTCCGGAAGATTTAGGCGTCTTTTTCGACGACGTGCGCGATCGGCTCGATACGATGTGGACCGTTACGGAAAATACCAAGCAAGGCGTGGACGGGCTGTTTGAAGTGAACAACACGTTGTTGACGCACCGAACGAACGACCTGATCACGCTCTTTACGGCCGTTGCCGTTTCTCTCATGCCGCCGACCTTCTTAGCCGGCGTGTATGGGATGAATCTCTCGCGCCTTCCGTTTGCCGACCATCCGGAGGAAGTCCTCTTCGCTCTCATCCTCTTCGCCCTGTTGTCATTTGCCGTAGCCTTCACGCTTTTGAAACGCTATCGTTAATATGGCCGCCGTCTTGATTCCCATTGAACTTCCGGTTTCGCGCGCGTATCTCTCACTGGCTCATCAGGAGCATCTGTTTGGCAAGGCGCATGAGATGCGGATTCTTCGCCCGCGCAAGGGGTGCAAGGGACAGTTTGTCTACAAAGAGACGGTGCGTGTTCTTGGTCGCGGAGAGTCTTCCATCCACGTTCCGATTTTCGGCCCGCCGTGGGAGGAGACGCGGATCGAACTCACTCCCAAGGATGCCAAGACTCTTGAAGTGAAGACAGGAGCGACGCTTCAGGGTGGTGTTGGTGTGGTGAGACTCAAGAGGGGCGTGGCGGTTCCGGGATCGAGTCTTTTCTGTTCGCCGGATGAGGCGAAGAGTCTGCAACTACGGCATGGAGAACAGGTCGAGCTGTGCCTTGCCGACCGCCCGACGATCGTGTTTGAACACGCGGAGGTGCGCGTGCATCCGACGTACTCGCTTCTTTTTGAACCAAGTCCCGAGGATGCGAATGCAGTCGAAATCCGCCAGGGAGACACGGTCCAACTCGTCATCTCGTAAGATCTTTTGTACAATGGATTCGTTATGAAATTTATTTCCCCCATCCTTCTTGTCCTCACCCTTTTCATTTGGTTTGTTCCGAGCGCACAAGCCGCCGCGGACGTCGCGGTCCTCGATGACATCACGTTTTCAAAATCCGCCTTCATCGTCGGCGATACGGTGCGCGTGTACGCCACCATTCGCAATGTGGGCGATGTGGATGTTACCGGCACGGTCTCCTTTTATATTGGTTCAGCACAGATTGGCGGCGGACATGAAATCTCGATGCCGAAAAACGGGCAGAAGGAAGAAGTGTTCACTGATTTTACGGTTCCAGAAGGAGAGTTCAACATTCGCGCCGTCATTTCCAATACGAACCCCGTTGATGCGAACGTCGCGAACGACGAAGTGTTGACGGGGCTCATTGAACCGATCGCAGATACCGACCGCGACGGCATTCCCGATTCTGGAGACAACTGCCTCAACGACAAAAACGAAGATCAACGCAACTTGGACGGAGATGCGCAAGGAAACGTTTGCGACAGCGATATAGACGGCGACGGCATTTTGAATACGGCAGAGCAGGAACGGGGAACCGATCCGTTGAACGCGGATACCGACGGCGACGGTCTCTCTGACAAAGATGATCCGCGTCCGCTTGGGGAACCGCTTGTCGCTCCGGCTCCGGAACCTCCCGCCGTTTTGAAATCATCGGAGACGCCATCTGAATCTTCGGAGGTTCGGCTTCCCGACAAGGGTTCGGAGTCCGCATCGAGCGAATCATCGGCGGCTCTTTCCGAGCCGTCTTCTTCCAACGGTTTGGCCGTAGCTAAGACGCTTTTCTTGAGTTCGGGGGAAGCGGCATCCTCTTCGGCTCCTGAAGCATCCCCGGACGAGCTCTTTACGTTTGAAGAGGTTCGCTGGGCGACATACGACTTCCGCGTTCTCGCGCCCTCGCGCGACGAAGGCTATCGGTATGAATGGGATTTTGGCGATGGGACGACATCGAATCGTCGCGAAGTGACGCACGTCTATGGCCGTTCGGGGAAATTTTCCGCGGCTCTGCGCATCATGGATCCCGAAGGTGGCGTGAAAGAGGATTCCGTCAATGTTCACATCGCTTTCTTTGATCTTCAGAATCGTTCCGTACGGATGCTTATCATCTTTCTTGTCATCATTCTCTTGATCGGTCTCTCGGCGTTTTATCGGTTGGGGCAGGAGGGGACAGGTGCATCCGACAAAACGGAACCTCGCCGCCATGAAGTGTCGTCGGGGAAGACATCGAGGCAGACGAAGGCGAAGAAAGAGCGTGTATGATCTTTCATCTGTTACAAAGAGAAACCAAGACGATTGCCGGAGGCGCCATCCTGATTGGCGCCCTTTCGTTGGCGAGCCGCCTCGTCGGGCTTCTGCGCGATCGCCTATTTGCTTCCACATTCGGGGCGGGAGATACGCTTGACGTTTACTATGCGGCATTTCGCATTCCCGACACGGTGTTTGCGCTTCTTGTCATGGGCGCCCTGTCAGCAAGCTTTATCCCGATCTTCATGAAGTACTATTCGGGAGGATCTCTTGATGAGTTGGGAGCATGGAAGTTCACCAATCGAATACTCTGGCTCATTGCCGGAGGATATGTGGTATTGGCTGTTCTCGGGATGGCGTTTTCAGAGCCTCTCGCCAGTCTCATCGCGCCGGGGTTTGGCGCATTCAAGCAGAGTCATGTGGCCGCATTCATGCGTGTGATGTTTCTCGCACAATTCTTTCTCGCGATTTCAACGGTGTTTGGTAGCGTCTTGCAGGCTACGAAACGCTTCCTTATTTTCTCGCTCGCGCCGGTGTTCTACAACGTCGGGATTATTCTCGGCGCGCTGTTTTTTACGGACTCCCTGGGGCCGATCGGACTTGCCTGGGGCGTTGTCCTGGGTGCCGTTCTGCATCTTGGCGCGTCCGCTTACGGAATGCGAGATTTGGGCTATCGCTTTGAGCGGCCAAAGAAACTTTTTGATCCCGATACGCAAAAGGCATTATCGCTCATGGGGCCACGGGTGCTGGGTCTTGGAGTCGCCCAGATTCAGTTTGTCATTCTTTCCATCATCGCATCGAGTCTTGCTGTTGGGAGCGTTGCGGGGTTCCAACTAGCGTTCAATCTCCAATTTTTTCCCGTGGGGATTCTCGGCGTGAGTTATGCCATCGCGGTGTTTCCCGTCCTATCCGAATATGCGCATGCAGAGAACCTTGAGGCGTTTCGAAATGCATTTGCGTCGGCGATGCGCCAGCTTCTCTATCTCGTCATTCCGGCGACGATTCTCTTTCTTCTCCTACGTGCACAGATTGTGCGCGTCGTGTTGGGAGGCGGCGTCTTCGGCTGGGACGAGACGATCCTTGTCGCCGACACACTGGCGTTTTTTAGCTTGAGTTTTTTTGCGCAGAGCATGAACTATCTCCTTGTGCGTGGCCTCTTTGCTTTCAAGGATTCCGTGACGCCGCTTGTGGTTGGGGTGATTTCGGCGATGGTCATGGTGCTTGCCGCATTTTCATTTAGCAAATCCTACGGCGTGGTCGGTCTAGCCATGGCTTTTTCTCTCACGAGCATTATTCAGACAGCGCTGTTGTGGGTGATCCTGCGACTGCGTGTGGGAAGCCTTGGCGAATCTCAAATTCTTCCCGGCCTCTTTCGCATGACGGTGGCGGGAATCGGCATGGGACTTGCCGTGCAGTTTGCCAAGCCCTTCACACTCTCCATTCTCTCGCTTGAAACGTTTTGGGGCGTCTTTCTCCAGGGACTCTTTGCCGGACTGATCGGATTGGTTGCCTACGTTGGACTGACCTACGCCCTCAAGACGGAGGAACTCCAAATCATCCGTGAAGGTTTCGACCGGAAATTTCTCCGCCGCTTCCGCCCGACGGAAACGACCGGCGAGGTTTAATATGGAATTCAAAACGATGCAATGGAATATCGGGGGAGGGCGCGTGAGAAATACAGACGCGGATTCGCAAGCGTATAGTTCGTATGCGAATGGAGAAGAACGGTTGGAGATCATTGCCGAGACGATCAAAGCCACTCAAGCTGATCTTGTGACTCTGCAAGAAACCCATGCCGATCGCATACGTATCCAAGCGAACCTGTTGGCGGAGCGTACAGATCTTTCGTATTGGGTTCATGATGTCTATGATGAGTCTCATCTAAAAAAGGGGCAGGGGCTCGGACAGGCAGTGCTCTCGCGATTTCCGATCTTGTCGCATCGCTTCGAGTTTTTTGAAAACCCGAAACTTGAAATGACGGCGCCAACGGGAGAGCATTGGAAAATGCATAACAAAGGAACGACGACGGTTGAGCTTGATCTTGGGGAGGCACATCTTGAACTCAAAACGCTCCACGTTTTTCCGTACCGAAAGTTTGGGAGTGATCCATGTTCCGACGAACCACGGGTAAAAGTTTCGCGTGAAAGTATCGAGGACAAACTGCACTCAAACGCGCGGCTCCTTCTTATCCAAGGCGACTTCAACTACGACGGAGAGAGTCTAAAGTTGTTTCTGCCGGGACTGTTTGAAGCAGGGATTCAAGAGATTCTTCAGCAGGAGCCAACAACACCCAAGGGTAGGCATTACGATCATGCTCTTTACCGCGGGTTTGAAATCATCTCAAGCCATACGCTCACAAACGTCCTTACAGATCACTACCCAATCGTCTCAACGTTTCGGATTGAGTAGGGCGTCTCACACGTATGAACCCTTCGCCCGAAGGGGTAAATGGAGACGTCAGAGACGTTCGAGTAAAGGCCTTAGATAACTCGGATATGGCTCAACAATACGATAGTGCATCTCCCCTCCGCGCTGGTTTCGTATTAACAGGCCTGCCGCGAAGAGTCTGCCTAGGTGTTTCGATGCTGTTTTGAATGAGACTTCCAGATTTTCAGCAATATCAAGAACACAAGCGCTTTCTCGTCTTTTGAGATAAAACAGGATACAAAGCCTGCGGCGATTCGCGAGAGCTCGGAGCTCCTTTTCGTACTGAAGAAAGAATGCATCCATAAGAACGGTTCGGGCGAAGGGTATCTTTGTAAAGCGAACAAAAACTCCCCAGCGTTTAGACAGGGGAGGATGTAAGTATTCCAACACGAAACATTAGTTTTGTCAATGTGTGGGTTGTGGAAAAACGCGAAAATGATAGACTGGTGAACACTATGACCGCGCAAGAACTTCGTGAAAAGTATCTTTCCTTCTTCGAATCGAAGGGGCACAAACGGATTCCTTCAGCGTCTCTCATTCCGGAAAACGACCCCACGACATTGTTTACCGGTTCCGGTATGCAGCCGATGATTCCGTATCTGCTTGGAGAACCACATCCAGAAGGAACAAGAATCACTGACGCTCAAAAATGTTTTCGCACCGTTGATATCGACGAGGCGGGTGATAATCGTCATACGACCTTTTTTGAAATGCTTGGGAACTGGTCGTTGGGGGACTATTTCAAGAAGGAACAAATTTCTTGGATCTACGAGTTTTTGGTCAAAGGGGTTGGTCTTGATCCAACCCGACTTTATGTCACGGTCTTTCGCGGGAACGATGGCATAGGAGTCGCGAGAGACGAGGAATCCGCGAAGCTTTGGCAAGAACAGTTTGCTCAATCGGGTATCGAAGCGAATGTCATCGATATGTCCGAGCGAGATGGTATGCAAGGCGGTCGAATCTTTTACTACGATGATACAAAGAATTGGTGGTCACGTTCCGGTGGCCCTCAATCTATGCCGGAAGGAGAACCCGGCGGCCCGGACAGTGAAATGTTTTGGGATTTTGGCGAGGAGCTTGGCATGCACGAAGCCTCGGAGTTGAGAGATCAGCCATGTCATGTCAACTGTGACTGTGGACGTTTTCTCGAGATCGGGAATAACGTCTTCATGCAATATAAAAAGATCGACGGCAGGTTTGAACCTTTGCCGGAGAATAATGTTGATTTCGGAGGCGGACTCGAACGTATAGCCGCCGCAAGCATCAATGATCCGGATGTCTTCCGCATTGATGTCTTTTCGAAGGCTTTAAAACAACTTGAGAACCTTTCTGGAAAAACCTACGGAGATCGGCAGGAGGAAACGTACGCCTTTCGGGTGATTCTGGACCATTTGCGTGCGGCGACATTTTTGATTGCCGATGGCGTGCTCCCGTCGAATAAAGATCAGGGTTATTTTACACGCAGACTTATTCGTCGAGCTGTTCGCTTTGGAACAAAGCTGGGCATAGATGGAGCGTTCGCGGAAAAGATCGGAACAGTTTTTGTGGAAGTGTACAGAGATTCTTATCCTGAGCTCACGACGAATCAAGAGCGGATTTATTCTGAACTGATGGGCGAGGAAACCAAATTTCGAACAACGCTTGCAAAGGGCGAACGGGAGGTGGAAAAGATTTTTGGCAAGAAGGAAAAGCTCTCCGGAGAAGACGCGTTTCTTCTCTATGCGTCGTTTGGGTTTCCACTTGAGCTGACAGAAGAGATCGCGGCTGAACATGGGCAGAACGTGGATCGAGAAATTTTCGAGGCCGAGTTTAAAAAGCATCAGGATCTTTCCCGCACCGGGGCGGAGCAAAAATTTGCCGGCGGGCTTGCGGACCACTCGGAAGAGTCGAAACGTTTACACACGGCGACGCACTTGTTACATCAAGCTCTTCGCAAGGTCCTGGGCGACCACGTGGCGCAAAAAGGATCGAACATCACCGTTGAACGGTTACGGTTTGATTTTTCGCATGATAAGAAAATGACGGATGAGGAAAAGGCGAGTGTCGTGGAAATTGTGAACGACGTGATCAAGAAAGACCTTCCCGTGCACTTTGAAGTCCTCTCGCTTGCAGAAGCGAAAGCGCGCGGTGCGATCGGACTCTTCGAAGACAAGTATGTTCAACTTGGAGGCAAAGTGAAGGTCTATTTTGTCGGAGACTTTTCGAAAGAAGTTTGCGGTGGTCCGCATGTGGATCACACAGGCGAACTCGGTTCTTTTAAGATTCTGAAAGAGGAAGCTTCCTCCGCCGGCGTGCGAAGAATTAAGGCTGTTTTAGGCTAAAAAATAGAAAGTAAAGCAGTACGCATGAACATCTTGACACCTGCGGGCAAAATCAGTATTCTTTTGGCGCTTCGTTCTGTCCACAAACCCCTTTGCAAAATTTCGCTAAAATGATAGTATCCGGCCACAGCTATGGCCAAAGATGAAAAAGCGACCAAACAGTTTATCGAAATGCGGGGGACCGTGGAGGAACTTTTACCCGGGACAAAATTCAAAATCCGTTTGGAAAACGACCAACTGATTACTGGATACCTGGCAGGAAAGATGCGACGGTTTCGTATTCGTATTCTGCCCGGAGATGAAGTCAAGGTTGAAATGAGTCCCTACGATCTTACGAAAGGCAGAGTCATTTACCGCTATTAATTGCTCGCCTGACACTCATGCACATGAAAGTCCGTTCATCGGTTAAAAAAATCTGTCGAGATTGCAAGCTCACTCGCCGCAAAGGACGAGTGGTTGTTGTTTGTAAGACTCCAAAGCATAAACAGAGACAAGGCTAACGCTTGGGTATGGCTCGCATCGCCGGCATCACTCTTCCTCAAGACAAACCCGTCCACATTGGACTCACCGCTATTTATGGCATTGGCCATTCGGCCGCCGGAAAAATCCTTGCGGAGGCCAAAGTGGATCCCTGTCTTCGCGTCCGCGACATGACGGAAGCTCAAGTCAATGAGGTTCGAACGATTGTGGAAAAGCGACATCGGGTCGAAGGAGATCTGCGGCGCGAGATTCTTGGAAACATTAAACGTCTAAAAGAGATCGGAACGTATCGCGGTTCCCGCCATGCCAAGCGCTTGCCTGCTCGCGGTCAGCGAACCAAGACGAACTCGCGTACCGTGCGCGGAAACAAGCGTACGACGATGGGAAGCGGACGACGCGCTCTCACCAAGACCTAATCTATGGCTGTCAAGAAAACCAGCAAGTCAAAGAAGAAAATCGTGCACCAAGCATCGGTCGGTAATTTGTATATTCAAGCAACGTACAACAACACCATTGCGACGGCGACTGATCTTAATGGCAATACGCTAGCGTGGGCAAGTTCCGGTAATTGCGGCTTTAAGGGACCAAAAAAAGCCACGCCCTACGCTTCAAGCGTTCTTATCCGCCAACTTGCCGACAAACTTGCTTCCGTAGGTTTGAAAGAAGTGCACGTGTTCGTCAAGGGCATTGGCGGAGGACGCGATTCGGCTGTTCGGAGCCTCAACACCAGCGGGTTTAACGTCCTGTCTCTCAAGGATCTCACCCCGATTCCGCATAACGGATGTCGGGCTCCAAAACCACGACGAATGTAATTTTATGGGACGCCTATTAGGACCAATTGGAAAAATGAGCCGGCGGGAAGGGGTGCCTCTTGACGAGAACCCAAAGAACCCCGTGAAGCGCCGTCCGTATCCTCCGGGAGCTCATGGCGCAACCCAGCGCCGTGGACGCATGTCGAGCTATGGGATTCAGTTGCGCGAAAAGCAAAAGGCTAAACGCTTGTATGGTGTGATGGAACGCCAGTTTCGGCGTTATTTCGAAACGGCATCTCGATATAAGGGCAACACCGGAGAAATGCTGACGCGCTTTTTGGAACTGCGTCTTGATAACGTGGTGTATCGGCTTGGGTTTGCGAAAACGCGCCGTATGTCACGCCAGATGGTGAACCATGGATTTTTTGCCGTGAACGGCGCCAAAGTTGATATCCCGTCTTTTCAGGTTTCTCCCGGAGATATTGTCACGATTCGAGTAAACAAAGAGAAGAAGCCGATTTTTCAACCGCTTGAAGAGAGCCTCAAGAAACATACGACCGCCAGTTGGTTGCATTTGGATGCCGCCGCACGCACGGGGAAGGTTGCTTCGTTGCCGGAAGGCGATGATCTCAAGCAGGTTTTTGACCCCACGCTTATCGTCGAATTCTATTCTCGCTAAAACGCATTGTATGGAGAACATCCTTTTACCTTCAAAGGTCTCTATTGAAGAGGGTCAATACGACCGTGAAGCTCATCTGATCGTGGAGCCCTGTTTTTACGGTTATGGCACGACGGTGGGCAACGCGCTCCGCCGCGTCCTCCTCTCTTCCCTCGTCGGTGCGGCCGTGACGAGCGTCAAGATCAAAGGATTCACGCATGAGTTTCAGGCTATTCCCAACGTGAAGGAAGATGTTTTGCAAGTCATCTTGAACCTCAAGCAAGTCCGTGTCCGCTTGCATACGGACGAGCCAGTCAAACTGGAACTTCATGTCAAAGGGAAAAAGATCGTTACCGCCGGAGACATTCAAGCCAATGCCGACGTGGAAGTTGTCAATGCCGATTTAGAGCTGTGTACCCTCACAGATGATTCGGCCTCGTTCGATATGGAACTGACCGTCGAGCGCGGCCGCGGATTCAGTCCAACCGAAGAACGCGACACGAGCGGCTACGATCTTGGAACGATCGCCATTGATGCGCTGTTTTCTCCCATCCGTAACGTCTCTTACCGTGTCGAAGAAACTCGCGTTGGAGAAATTACAGACTATGATAAGCTCATTCTAACGATCGAGACGGACGGGACGATCACTCCTCGCGAAGCGGTTGAAGAAGCCACCAAGATTCTCATGAATTACTTTTCCATCATTGTAGGCCAAATTGGGGGAGCAGAACCGGTGAAAGAATAACTATGCGCCATCGCAAGACGACAAAAACACTCGGACGCCCATCGGCTCATCGCCATGCGATGCTTTCTTCGCTTGCGCAAAGCGTGATTCTTTACGAACATGTTACAACGACGAAAGCGAAAGCGAAGATTGTTCGTCCTCTGATTGAACAGGCGATTCATGCCAGCAAGAGCGGCTCTCTTGCGGCTCGACGCCGTCTCTTAGCCCTTTTTCCAAGTGAGCTGGCAGTGAAAAAGACGATGGAGGTCGTCGGACCTCGTTACCAAGACCGCAAAGGCGGATATGTTCGCCTGGTTCCGATCGGACCTCGAAAGGGAGACGGAGCCGATATGGTTCAGATAGAACTTGTTTAATATGCAGATTCATCGAGAACGACATACGATTGATGCGTCCGGAAAAGGGATCGGCCGTCTGGCAACGCGCATTGCCACACTCCTGCAAGGGAAACACAAGCCGACGTATGTGCCGCATATTGATGCTGGCGATTTTGTCGAGGTAGTCAACTTGAGCGGGCTTTCCGTTTCGCAGAAGAAGGCGGATGAAAAGATCTATATCAGACACACCATGCACCCCGGGGGCTTGAAAGGAGCGTTTCTCAAAGATGTGCTCAAGAATCGTCCGGAGCACGTCCTTGAACTGGCCGTATCTCGTATGCTTCCGAAAAATAAACTGCGCACCGATCGCATGAAGCGTTTGACATTTAAGAAAGAGTTATGAACGAACAGGCATCATCCGGCAAGCCTTATTTTTACGGTCTTGGACGCCGCAAGCGATCCGTGGCCCAGGTGCGTTTGTATGGAGATGGATCGGGAAAGATCACGGTGAACGACAAGGATCTGAAAGAATACCTGCCGGTGTATGAACATCAGATGCGGGCTGTGGCTCCATTGAAAGAGACGGGTCTGTTTGGAACCGTTGACGTGGCAGTCAGGACTCAAGGAGGCGGCATTGCGGGACAAGCGGACGCGATTCGTCTCGGGCTTGCCCGCGCCATTATGGTTCAGAACGAACACTTCCGTCCCGTACTCAAAAAACTCGGTCTCCTTGTTCGAGATGCTCGCAAAAAAGAACGTAAAAAGCCAGGTCTCAAGAAAGCTCGTCGAAGCCCGCAGTGGAGCAAACGCTAACAGACAAAACCTCCCGCATGGGAGGTTTTCTGATACAATGCGCGTATGTCGCGGCTTGGAAGAAATACGATTCAGTTGACGTTCGCCATGGTCGGCCAAAAGGCTCTGGCATTCTTTTATTTCCTGATGTTAGCGCGCATGATCGGGGCGGAGTCAACCGGAGCTTATTTTTTGGCGCTCTCGATCACCACCATGTTTTCCGTGCTTACCGATTTTGGGCTTCAGCCGGTTTTGATCCGCGAAGTGGCGAAGGAGAGAGAAGACTGGCAGGCGCTTGTGCGCAACACGTTGAGCCTCAAGACGATCTTCGTCATCATCTCCTGCGCGCTGGTGATCGGCTTTGTGCGGTTCATGGGCTATGATCCTCTCGTGCGCTCGCTCGTTTATGTTGCGTTGGGCGTGATGGCGCTTGATGCGGTTTCTCTGACAATGTTTGGTCTCCTGCGCGGAAGGCAGATCCTTTTTTACGAATCTATAGGAATGTTTGCGGGGCAGTTCATCACGGTCGTTTTCGGAGTCGCCGTTCTTCTTCTGCAAGCGCCGATCGTTTGGCTGATCGCCGCGCTCCTCTTTGGGAGCCTCTTCAATGCGGTCTTTTCATCCGCTATGGTTGCCAAACATGCGCACGGTGAAAAGCTGTTTTGCATGGCATGGTCGTGGCCATTCGTTCGCCGGCTCTTGAAAACAGCCCTTCCGTTCGCTCTTGCCGGCATCTTTGTGAAGATTTATTCCTATGTGGACACGCTGGCTATTTCCTATTTTTTTGGCTCGGAGGACGTGGGAATTTACGCGGTGGCTTACAAGCTAACCTATGCCTTTCAATTTCTGCCACTGGCGTTCGTTGCCGCGCTCTATCCGGCTTTTTCCGATCTTGTGCAAAGAGGAGATTCGGAACTTTCCAGAATTTTTCGCCAAGCCATGTTCTACATGATGTTCCTTGCAACGCCGATCGTGTTTGGCATCTGGGCGGTGGCGGAACCCTTGATCGCTATCTCGGTCGGTTCTGAATTTTCTGCGTCGGCTCCCATTCTCTCGACTCTTGTGTTCGTCCTCCTCTTCATCTTTCTCGATTTTCCGATTGGCTCGCTTCTCAATGCCGCCGACCGGCAAACGCTGAAAACAACGCTCATGGGACTCACCATGGTTATCAACGTCATCGCCAATTTTATTCTGATTCCACGGATGGGAGCCTTGGGAGCGGCCATTGCGGCCAACATCAGTTTTGCGTTCCTGTTCTTTTCCGGACTTATCTTTGTTCCGCAGTTTGTGAAGATATCGTGGAAGCGGTTCTTCTGGAAGCTCCTGCGCATTTTTCTTGCAGGACTTCTCATGGGGCTTCTCATTCGTTTTGCGAGCGGAACTCTGACGCTCTTTTTCACCATTCCGTTGGGAGTTTTCACCTACCTCGTTCTCCTTGTTGTCTTTGGAACGCTTGACCGTCAAGATGTGTGTAAGCTGTATGCGAAATTTGCTTCTCACCATTGATTATCCTCCCAATCGCGGAGGGGTGGCGCGGTACTTGCAGGCGCTGGTTTTGACGTACCCAACGCGGTTTGAAGTCGTTTCCGACGTCTCGCGGATCCTTGCGCCCCACGCGCGGCCGCATTGGCTTAAAGCTCTCCGGACACTTCGATCTCGACGGGGTGAGTATGATCAGCTCTGGGTGAGTCACCTTCATCCACTCGGTTTCGTCGCTCTCGCCGCGAAACTTCTCTGGCGCAAGCCCTATGTCGTGATCCTCCACGGCCTCGATTTCCGCCTTGGCCTCCGCAATCCGTGGAAGCGCTTTCTCTCGCACAGAATTCTTCGCGCCGCGCGTCTCGTCGTGTGCAACTCCCAAGCGCTTGCAAAGGAGGTTGAACGGTTCGAGTCATCTGTGAAGCCTCATGTCGTCTATCCAACGCTTCCTGATGTATTGAATCAACCGGTGAACAAACCTGCACGGTCGGTGAGTTTTACTCACCCGCTTCGTCTGCTCACCGTAGCCCGTCTGGTTTCGAGAAAAAATCATTCAGCGATGATTGAAGCGGTTTCCAGACTCGACAATGTTGATTACACTATGGTCGGAGACGGTCACAATCGAGACATGATCGAGGCGTTGATTCAGGATGGCGGTCTTAAGGATCGGGTTCGTCTTCGGACGGATGTTTCCGACGAGGAGTTGGCACAAGCGTATGCCTCTGCGGACGTTTTTGTCCTTCCTGTCCTGCCGGATAAGGTTGATGTTGAAGGTTTTGGCATCGTGTATCTTGAAGCGGCGGAAGCGGGGCTCCCGATTATCGCCACAAAAATGCGCGGCGTGGAGGAAGCGTTGTGCCCCGAAGGAGCGATTCAACTTGATGAACCAACGCCACAAGCAATTGCGTCTGCTCTGCGGGAATTGCAAGATGATCCCGGCCGGTGCGCTTGGATGGGACAGGCAAATCGGGCTTTCGTGAAGCGGTTCTCGCGCGAACGCCAATTTGGCAAGCTCGAACCGTATGTGTAATTGTATGCTACGATTGAACATCAGCGTCATTATCCCGACGTACCAGCATGCCGACACGATCGAGCGCTGTCTTCGGTCTGTTCTTTCCCAGAGCCTCCAGCCAAAGGAAATCATCATCGTTGACGACGGCTCGACAGATGAGACGGAGAAGATTCTTACATCGTTCGTACGAACCACTCCTACGTTGAGCGTGTTTCGACAGGCAAACCACGGCAGCAATTCGGCGCGTAACAAAGGCTTTGAACATTCATCAGGATCGCGCGTGATTTTTCTCGACGCCGACGCTGTCATGCGCCCCGACATGCTTGAGAAACTTTCAAAGGCCATTGACGAGCATCCACGCGCAGGATTTGCCTACAGCGCGTTTCGATTCGGCTGGAAGCGGTTTCGGAGCTTCCCCTTCGACGTCGGCCGTCTTCGCCGCATGAACTACATTCACACATCCGCTCTCATTCGTCGCGAGGCGTTTCCAGGGTTCGATGAGAGCGTCAAGCGGTTTCAAGACTGGGATCTCTGGCTTTCCATGCTCGAGCGAGGATACGAAGGCGCGTTCGTTTCCGACGAACTCTTTCGCGTCGTTCAGGTTCGCGGTCGAAGGGGCATTTCTTCATGGCGTCCCTCGGTGTTTTATCAACTGCCGTGGTTCGGGAAAAAGCCGGAATCTATACGAGCCTATGAAGCCGCGCGGGAAATCATTTTGAAAAAACACGAGTTATGGATGTAAGTATCATCACCGTCAATTTTCGTTCCAAGGATCATTTGGAGCGCATGATCGCTTCAGCATTGAAATACACAAAGGCCATTAACATGGAGGTGATCGTGGTCAACAACGATCTAAACGAGGATGTCTCTCCCGTGAGGTTAGGGGAGGAGGTGAAGGTTCACCTTATCAACAACTCTCGCAATCTCGGTTTTGCCGCCGCGTGCAATCAGGGGATCGAGATCGCTCAAGGACGCTATGTTGCTTTGTTAAATCCCGATATCGAGCTCGTAGACGACAGTCTTTCAAAAATCATTGAGCACTTAGATCAAGACACGGACGTCGGCATTGCCGGACCTCGTCTTATTTATCCCGATGGAACAGCTCAATCTTCGGTGAGACGGTTTCCTCGGCTTCTCGATCAGCTTCTCGTCATGCTGAAACTGCCTCATATACTGACGAATCTCGGACCTGTCAACCGCTATCTCCATACAGATCTTGATACCAAAAAAACGCAGGACGTGGATCAAGTTATGGGAGCCTATTTCGTCATTCGTCGAAAGTTGGTCAACGCGATCGGCCTCCTCGATGAAGGGTTCTTCTATTGGTACGAGGAGGTGGATTATTGCCGTCGGGCTGTGAGTGCGGGTTGGAAGGTGAGATACTATGCGGATGTGAAAGCTCGCCACATCGGTGGCGGTTCGTTCTCGCACGAGAAAACGATCAAGAAGCAGGCGGTGATTCGCCGTAGCTTGCGCCGCTATGCAAGAAAGCACTGGGGATGGAAAGCTTATCTTATTCTCGTTCTCCTTGATCCACTGTTTCGTTTTCTCGCCGTGATCGCTCATGCGTTCAAGAGGCAATGACTTCTATGAATCAATTTTTCGGTAAAACAACTTGGAGAGTTTTTGCGGGGCTTGCGCTTGCGACGTTGCTTGGAGCGGCACTCTTGCGTATTCCGGAAGCGCACGTCGCGGCTCTCGTCTTTTTGATCCTCGCCGGCGCATGGAGCTATTGGAAGAAGCCGGAATTTGCTTTGACGCTCGTCTTTGCCGAACTCTTCGCCTTCTCGCACGGCAAGCTGTTTGAGACGGAGGTTGGAGGTTTCATTTTTACCAGCCGCATGGCACTTTTTGTGGGCATCATGCTCGCGTGGGGATGGAAATGGATTGTCGGCAAAGCAAGGCCGATGGCTTCTCCGGTCTTCTGGACTCCGTGGCTGTTTCTTGCCGGAGCGCTTCTGATTGGCCTCCTGACCGGTCTTGCGCGCAATGAAACGAAAGCGGTCCTCGATGATTTCAACGGCTACGTCTATGCTCTGTATCTCCTTCCGCTTCTCTCGACCAGATGGACGCGGGAAGCTCGCCTGGAACTTTTGCAGACACTGGTCGGAGCTGCGCTATGGATTTCTGCCTTGAGCCTCGGCCTTCTCTATGTATTTACACATCTCCCCAACGAAGCACTTGAAGCGACGTACAAATTTATCCGCGACGCCCGCATTGGGGAGATCACGCTCATGGAAGGAGGCTATTGGCGTGTGTTTATTCAAAGCCAGATCGTCCTTATTCCGACATTGTTTCTCCTACTCGCCTTCGATACAGAGATGTCCATGAGGAACCATTCACTAACCTCCAAGGATTGTTTGCGATCGGGGACAAATTTTGAGAGCCCACGGCCTGCCCGTCCGAAGCTCTGGAGCGAAGGCGGGTTCAAAATTTCGTCCCCGATCGCCCACCACACCAGATGTTGCTACATGTTTTGGCTTCTCGCCTTCGCCGTCTCCGGCCTCGTGATCAGCCTCTCGCGCAGTTTTTGGATCGGCCTGATCGTCGCCGTTCCGCTTCTCTTCGCTCTTCTTGTTCGAAGCGGATTGCGTCGAGAGCTTTTCTCCCGCCTTCCATGCTGGCTTTTTTCGGGAGTCATTGCCTTTGCTCTTCTTGCCACCGCGGCGCTCACGGTTTTTCCGGTGCCATCGCGCGTCGTGGATCTCCGCGAGACGTTCAGCTCGCGGACAACAGAAACGGGGGACTTGGCCGTCTCGAGCCGATGGAATCTTCTTCCCGTCATGCTCGATGCCATGCGCGAAGCGCCGGTCATCGGTTCTGGTTTTGGCCGAGAGTTGGCGTTTGTGAGCGACGATCCACGGGTGCGCGAGATTTATCCCGACGGCAAATGGCGAACATACAAATTCGAATGGGGATGGCTAGATCTGTGGGTGAAGACGGGCGCGCTTGGATTCTTGGCCTTCATTCTCCTCTTCCTCACGTACGACCGTCTCCTGCGTGAAAGCCTTTCCCAGCCGATGTGGCTTCGCGCCGGACTTCGGGCCTCGCTCGTCGCTCTTGCGGCCATTCACATTTTTTCTCCGTATCTCAACCACCCTCTCGGTCTCGGCATCCTTCTCTTGATCACGGCGTTTCTTGATTTTGAGGAACGGCCAGCTCACAGCTTGGTTACAATCGTTGAAGACAAGCTGAACGTCCCCAACCTAGCCTCACCCGTCCCAACAATACAATCCCAAACCGATTTAGGAACTATCGTCATCACACCTTTGAACCAAAAGGTGTGATCTAAGACGAGACTCCAAGCAGACTCCCGACAAAATCGGGATGGCCGTGGAGGAATGGCGTGATCGAGGCGGGTTTGGCGCTTTCAAGTTGAATTTCTTTGAGTTCGAGAGCGCCCTTTTTGCAGATGACGAGAATCTTATCATCGCGCTTGATGACGCTTCCGAGTTTTTTCAGAAAGGCTCCTCGCTCCACGCCGGCTTTCAAAATTTTCAGCCGTTTTCCTCGATAGGTCGTCCATACTCCTGGCCATGGGCAATAAGCGCGGATCATCCGTTCAATCTCAGCGGCGCTTTGCTTCTGCCAATCCGCACGTCCGGTATCTCGATCAAAGAGTTTGACAGAGGTCGCTTTTAAATCGTCCTGGGGTATTGGTTCGAGTCTCTTTGCCTCATACGCCAGCAAGCTGTCAACGAGAAGCTTTGGTCCTCTGCGAATGACGATGCTCTCAAGCTCTGGATAATCAACGTCATTGGGAAGTTCAAATTCGAGTTGGGCGAGGATGGGACCGTGGTCCATCTTCTTATCCATCTTCATGATCGTGATTCCCGTCGTCTTGTCGCCCTCGCGGATGGCGGCCTGCATAGGTGTCGCGCCGCGATACTTCGGCAAGAGGGAAGGGTGGACGTTCACGACGCCAAGCGGCGGAATGTCGAGAATGTTCCCGGGAATAATCTGCCCGTAGGCAAGAACGACGAACGCGTCGGCTTTAAACTCCTTGAGACGATCCATCACCTTCGGTTCTTTCAAATGCTCCGGCTTCAAGACAGGGATACCATAAGCCTCCGCCGTCGCTCCGACCGCGGAAGGCTTTGGCTCGCTTTTTCTCCCCGCCGGTTTATCCGGCTGTGTTACCACCCCCACAATGTTAATGCCCTCACTGGTGATGAGGGTATTGAGGAATGGGACGGCGAAAAGCGGGGAACCGAAGAAGACGATGTTCACAATGTTTTTGGCGCAGTAGTGAATTTGACAATTTTGTCCGTGAAAAGGACACCGTCGAGGTGATCCGTTTCGTGCTGGACGACGATGCCTTCGAGGCCTTTCATTTTTCTTTTTTGCTTCTTGCCCTCACGATCGAGATACTTCACAACAATTTGACGGTGGCGGCGGACGATGCCCCAGACTTTCGGGATGGAGAGACAGCCTTCTTCGGAGTTCACTTTGCGAAGGGACGTTTTGATGATTTCCGGATTGATGAAGACGTGAGGCTCTCCGTCGAGGACGCCAATGAAGATGCGTTTGCGTGCGCCCACTTGAGGTCCAGCAAGGCCGATGCCGTCCGCTGATGTCATTGTTTCCATCATGTCATTGATGAGATTTTGAAAAACCTCCGATGTCATCTCATCTACAGAAAGAGGCTCCGCTGTCATACGGAGTTCCTCATGGGGATCGGTGAGAATGGTCATGCGGCTCATAGCCATGTCTTATTGCTGATGATGAGGGAGTCGTCCGTTGCTTTTAGCTTTTGTAGAAGGTTAGCAGAATCGGTAAGAATTTTCCAGCGCGCCGGAGAGAGTTTGGCGAGCGTTGTCTTTTCGGCTTTCCCTGCCTCTGCCAGCGTCTTATCGAGCTCGCGGAAACCTGCCTTGCCTCGGGCGAGAAGCTCTATCTCGCAGACGAACGGCGACTGACCCAGTTCCTTCCTTGCTTGACACTCTTTTTCAAGAACGGTTTCTCCATCGTACAAGAGATGATGAAGAAGCGATGGATCCCATGTTTGAACAATGAAGGGACATCGGTTGCGCTTGGCGATGCCTTGATACTCGAGAAGTCGGCGAGAAACTCGAGCAAGACTCTGCTCCAGCCTCACTTCTTGATCGGCGCAGGGAAGAGCGACAAGGCCGAACACGTCTTGATGCGGACGATAGAGGTTCTCGTAGTAATACGAGGTAGCGACGATGATCTGCGCATTCAAAACAGACGGCGTGCCGCCCTTCTCAATGACGGCGACGGAAGTTCCATGAAAGCGCGCTTTAAGAAGTTTTTCGAGTGAACCGGTTCCACGTCTCACGGTCTTCAACTTGTCCGATCGGCATTTGCGGCAAGCGTCGGGGCGCTTCGTTGTTCGCTTGCACGCGGCGCAAAAAAGATGCGTCTCGTAGACGGCGAGAGGCTTTTTGCAGGAGGCGCAGAGCTCGGTGAATTTGCATTGTCCGCATTCCAGCCGTGCGCCGAGACCTTTTTGGTTGCAGATAAAAAGGACGCGCTTATCTTGCTTTACTGTCTCGCCGATGGCGGTCGTGAGAGGCTCGGAGAGCAATGGATCATCGCCAAACCGAACGCGGTCTTGGAGGTTGATGATTTCGCCAAATGGTTCTTTTGGTGCTGTGGGCGATTGCCGACGAAATTTTGAACCGTAAACTCTCGAAATTTGTCGGCAATCGCAAACAATCTCTGGAGGTAGAGGGAGGGTGTCGCAGAGAATGAGAGGACAACCTCTCACCTGGCTCCAAGCCTGTGCAAGACGGCGAGCGTCGTAACGTGGGTTGTGGTCGTACTGCGCGTGCTCTTCGACTCCCGAGCGTCCGACGACGATGGCGGAGAGATGGTCAGGGGGAAGAAAGAGGGAACCGAGGCGAGTAGAGAGGAGAAGGGGAATCTCACCCTTCCGCCACGCACGAGCGAGGTCGTGGCGTTGGAGTTCCGTGAGATCACTGGCGCAGAGGCTCGGTTCAAGACCCCACGTTGTCAGAAGCTCGGCGGCTATTTTGAGATCGTGGAAGTGGGGCACGAGGAAGAGGAGGGATCCCTGCCACCGCTTTGCGAGGAGTCGGACGAGCAGTGCGGTGTCAACGAGGTCGTCGGTCGCGACGAAAGCAAAAGGCGGAGGATTTTTTGCAAACATTTCAAACTCGCTCAACGTGCGCCGACTCACCGAAGAGCTTAATTTAGCCATTCCAGCTCCGGAGCTAGCTCCGGAGCTTGTTGATTTTTTGGCTAAATTTCGGCTGGGGGTTGGGAAAGCGGCGGCAAGGACGCTTGAGACGGATTGAAAAGTTTCTTCCGCGACGCGCTCATAGACGCAAAGCTCGCTCTCCGAGAGGCGCATTGTCATGAGCTCGCTTACGAGCTTGGTCTCTCCTTCGGGTTTTCGAGCGTGGACTTCCGAAACAATGCCTCGAACAGAACCGGATCGCCAAGGAATGATCACAAAAGAGCCTCGGATCACCTCCGAAGCCGTCTCGTCTAGTACGACGTAGGTAAATGCGCCAAATCGTCGAGGCAGGCGTTTGATGGGGTAGACGTTGACGAAGAAGGGCATAGGATCTACAACCGAAACTGCGCGACGAGGTAGCCGACGCCGAAAGGATGTTCGTAGGAGAGAACTTCGGCGGTAGAAAGTCGGGTGTCAAGAAGACCGTAGAGGATCAGGAGCGGATGATAACCGGATTCTTGAGCGTGAAGGACGATCTCTTTGGGAATGGAAAGCAGGTTGGAGAGGGAACCTTGCTGTACGGCTCTCACTACGGCATCGTCGAACATCTGCCCTTCCTTGCAGAACCCTCCCGGCGCCTCGCTCGAAAGGCAGTGGGAAAGATCCCCGGTCGCGATGACGGCCACACGTTCGGACGCTTCATCCAAAACATCACGCAAAGCCTTTCCAAACTGCGCGTGTTCTTTTGCCTCGGCGTCGGAATAGGCGAGTGGGATAATCTGCACGTCTTGAAATTGGGATCCGAGAAGACGAAGCACGACGGCGGTTCCATATTCGAGCGTCTCGTTCGTTGACAGCGTGAAGCTGATATCCTCCTTGCGCAAATGCCGTTGGAGGCGGTCAATAAGTTTTGCGGCCGGCACATGAGTGGTCGGCTCGGAGAGATCTCCAAACGGTTTCATGTCTGTGCGATATTCCGGAGCGAGATCAATGCTGAACGCTTCGGCGCATCGTTCGCCGTGTCCCGAGATGATGCAGAGCGTGTCCGGTTGGAGAGCGTAAAGATCATGTCGAAGCGTTTCGATCGCCTTGTGCGTTTTTTCAAGCTCTCCATAACGCTCCGGATGAACTTCCTTGAGAAGGAGAGGCGAATGGGGGAGAAAACTGGCGTGAATAAGCATAGGGAGAGCGATCAAAATCATGAATCAGAAACTTCAAACTCTACTTCCTGCGTCAGCTCGAACGCGGAGCCGAGAGGATGAACAAGAATCGTTTCAGGCGAGACAACTGTAACATCATTCCAGTCCCAGCCGATCTGCACAAAGGTGGACTCGCTCACGATTGGTCGTTTCGTTCCCTCCGAGACGACGTAGACGATAGGGCTGTCTTCCGAACGCATCAAGGTTCCGTCCCGCAGACGAATAGCCTGACCCTCGGGAAACTGGCTGATCTCGTCTCCGGTCATTACGACGGCCATACGGTCGGCGTAGCGGTTCTGCCGAATATCTTCCGTTGCGACAATGTGGCGTTTGCCGTCCTCGATGTAGTAATACGTTCCGCCAACGTGTTGAACAAGGAGTCCATTCACGTATTGCGAGCTTGAAGTGATGAGGCGCCCGACGTCATAGCCGGCAATTTCTATTGGCTCGATCGTCAGCGGTTCATCCGGCGAGAAGCCGAGATCGCGCAGAGTCTCGCGCGAGGCGAAGGGGCGTAGGATGTCGCCGACAAGAAGATAGACAGTCTCGCCCGTATCGAGAAGGGAATAGTTCGGCCATGCGATGGGCAAGCCGTCGGGATAACTTGAAAGAACTCCCGACTCGACGGGGATGATGTTGTCTGGGTTGTAACGCGAGACCAGAGCTGTCATGGAAAGGAATGGGCGCTTCTTGCCCTGCGAGATGAGAAAGACGCCGCCGGAATCTGCGTCTTGCAACAAGGTTCCCGTGGGGTAGTCCTGTCCGAAATAGCGATTGTAGATTTTAACGAAGTTTTCATTACCGAGAATGTGCGGCGTGTAGGTATACAGAGCCGCGGTCGCGTCGTTTTCGATGTAAACACTCTCGCCGTCAATCGCGAATGTTCTCCCCGGCCTGTAACCCACGATCGTCTGTCCCACACTCACGAGATCAGCCAGATAACCTTCGGCAAGCTGAAGCGTGGCCGAGTTGATCTGCTTCCCAAAGCCCTTGAAACGCTGAATGGAAGGCGTGCTGTGATTACAATCGTCGCACACGGCATACCCCATCGCCCAGTCGAATTGGCTTTGCTCCGGATTTGGATCCTCAACGAGACTCTGCTCTTTCTGGAGCATTGTAAGGATGACTTTGGGTGAGATGCCGTTGCGTTGAGCCGCACGCCAGATGATGTCCGACGCATACCGCCGCCGTCCATCAATATCCTCGCTTATATAATGCGCGAGTGTGCCTCGGCTCAATACTTGCTGGACTACTCCAAGATCAAGAGCAAACCGATCCGTCATATCTCCGTCGGAGATGAGCCATCCCGGATTAAAAGCAAACACCGATGAGGGAAAGGTCATCATGATCGTGAAGAGCAATGGGAAAAGCCATCTCATAGGCGTTACAAGTATAGCATGATCTGATATGATAGCCGCCTATGACAAAACTCTTTCTTTTGGCCGCCGCTTTGACCCTTGTTGGTGCAGGATGTACGAGCAATGTTCAAACGCAAACAGAGGTTGAAAGTTCTGCGGATGCGTCTTCACAGGTTCCCGCCCCTCGATCGGACTCTGGATCTTCGACGCCGGTGGCCGAGCCAATTGATGAAACGCTTGAATCGGTCGAGACTGAAACGAACGCTGGGATCTCGACTCAAACCCCACCTCAAGAACAAACACCGACCGAACCTGAAACCATCTTTGTGACGATCGTCGCCAAGGCGTGGAAGTTTGAGCCGTCAACCATCCGTGTGAAGGAAGGTGAGCGTGTGGATCTGCAGATTATTTCGATCGACGTGGCGCACGGATTCAACCTTGCGGCGTTCGGTGTGAGCGAGACGCTCGAACCCGGGAAGACGGTGCGCACAAGTTTCGTCGCCGATAAAAAAGGTTCCTTTCCGTTCTTCTGCGATGTGTTCTGCGGAGACGGGCATGGTGGAATGCGCGGGACTCTTCTTGTCGAATAATATGCATCCGATCAAAGACTATGCTCATCTCGTCGGCCATCTTGACGGCTTCAATGCCGACTTGATCGAGGAGCATCTCGGACTCTACGCTGGGTACGTCAAGAAGTATAATGAGATCAACGAGCGCCTCGGCTCTGTCGAACGAGTCGGGAATTATTCCTATGCCGAGCACTCCGAGCTCATTCGCCGCCGCTCTGTCGCATGGAACGGGACGAAGCTCCACGAACTGTACTTCGACAACCTGACAGAGGGCGGGATGGAGCTCGGCTCCGGCCTCAAAATCGCGCTCGAACGCAACTTTGGCTCTGTGAATGCGTGGAAGGATGATCTCAAAGCTTGTGCGAACGCAACGCCCGGCTGGGTGATCCTTGCACAACAGATCGATGATGGCACGCTTCAACACTACGTCGTCTATGAACATCAAAATAACTATCCGGCGGAGGTAAGGGTGATCCTTGCGCTCGACTGCTGGGAGCACGCTTTTGCCAAGCAGTACGGAACGAATAAAGGAGCGTATCTCAACGCCTTCTTTGAAAATCTGCACGGGGAAGAATTGGAACGCCGATTGGGCTAGACGAATGGAGGTAAAGCGTTTATGATTGCCTCGCATCTCCCTTTGCTCTTCGAGCTTTGGGGGGCAAAGATCGGGATGTAGCTCAGCAGGCTAGAGCGCGTCGTTCGGGACGACGAGGCCGCAGGTTCGAGTCCTGTCATCCCGACCACGGGCTGTAGCTCAGTAGGCTACCCGCCCGACCGAACGACCGGATAAACAACGGGCCGTAGCTCAGTAGGCTACCCGCCCGACCGAACGACCGGATAAACAACGGGCCGTAGCTCAGTAGGCTAGAGCGCCAGGCTGGGGGTCTGGAGGCCGCAGGTTCGAGCCCTGTCGGCCCGACCAAGAATGTGTCATTCGGTCGTTCGGGCGGGGAGCGCCAGGCTGGGGGTCTGGAGGCCGCAGGTTCGAGCCCTGTCGGCCCGACCAAGAAAAAATAATGGAACACAAATCCCCGCTTTGAGGCGGGGATTTGCTTGGTCGGACTCTTCATAACGAACCACATCGTCCGTGAACGACGGTGGTGGAGATGACGGGATTTGAACCCGTAATTCCCAGTTCTCAGCTAGGCGGAGTTACCATTACTCCCACATCCCCATGAGCCCGAAGCAGACAAAAACAAACCTCCCTTAAAACGATTTGGGGAGGTTTGTTTTGAGAACCGGGGTGAGAATAATCTCCACCTAGCTTGAATGCATTACAACATGAAATATGTGTTTTGTCAATCGGGTTCTGTGGATATATACTGTCTCTGTTATGAATTCTTGGAAGAAACTAAAAGAAGAAACCGTTTTTGAAGGATTCCGTAAGATTTCTCGAGTAATCTTCAGACGAGGTGATGGCAAGGAGGAAGATTACGACGTGTTGATGGATGGCGAGGTGGTGTGTGCGCTTGTCCTGACATCGGAGCAAAAGGTCGTTCTCGCAAAGCAATACCGTCCAGGCCCAGAGAAAGTTCTTCTTGAACTTCCGGGAGGAGCCGTCGATGATGGAGAAGACCCACAAGAGGCTATGGCTCGCGAGCTTTTGGAGGAGACAGGGTACGCTGGAGAACTTGAGTTTGTCGGAATGAGTTGGCACGATGGGTATTCGAGGCGTCTTCGTTATAACTTTGTTGTGAAGAACGCAAAGAGGGTTTCGGAGCAAAATCCGGACGACGTCTGGCGCATTGACGTCGTAGAGATGCCGCTTGACGCGTTTCGCGAGCATCTTCGCTCGGGCGAGCTCACGGATTCAACAACCGGTTACACGGGACTGGAACATCTTGGACTTCTATGAATAACGTTCTTCCTAACAATCCAAAGTGCGATATCTGTCAGCACATCCCGTCGCATGCGGAAGTGGAGATTCTGCATACGTCGGAGCGGCTCCCGAAGGAGGTGGATCAGCTTGAGATCATCGGCGGGAATCATGCCGACAGCACGCTCGGACAGCTTCGAAAGTGTCCCAAATGCGGGACATACTATCTCTGGTTTCACGACCACGACTCGGAGTCTGGCACTGGTTATGGGTACACGGACGAAGGTATTGAAAGGATTTTACCGGATCAAGCTCTTGAATGCGTAGACGCCAATTTGAAGCAGATTCAGACCTTTAAACGTAAGGAAGCGTACAAAGAGGAAACAGATCGGCTGGTGAAAGAACGGGAAGCTATCGAAGTTTATGGACAAGCGTGAGGAGATGAAAAAAATTCGAGATGAAGTTGTAGCTTTGGGTGGTGCGCTTGCCCAAGAGCGGAGAGCAAACGGAACACTTCCTGTTCTTGGAGAAGGAAACCATGACGCAGAGATTATGTTCATCGGGGAAGCTCCAGGGAAAAATGAGGCAGCGACGGGACGTCCGTTTTGTGGCGCGGCCGGGAAAATTTTGACAGAGCTTGTGGAGTCTATTGGCTTGACGCGAGACGAGGTATATGTGACCAACATCGTGAAGGATCGTCCGCCGGAGAATCGGGATCCTCTCCCCGACGAGATCATGCTCTACGCTCCTTTTCTCGATCGTCAAATCCATATCATCCAGCCAAAAGTCATCGCCACGCTCGGACGCTTCTCGATGGATTACGTCATGAGGCTTTTTGGCCTTGAGTCTGATCTTGAGCCGATCAGTCGAGGACACGGCAAAGCGTACAAGCTCACGGCTCCGTGGGGCTCGCTCCATATTGTTCCTTTGTATCATCCGGCCGCCGCCATCTACACGCGTTCCTTGCGCGATACGCTCGACGAAGATTTTAAAGTGCTCCTGACGTGCTTGATTTGATATGCAGAGACTCAACATCCGCATTACCGGTTCGGTCCAGGGTGTCTTCTTCCGCCGGTCGGCGAAAGAGTTTGCCGACGAGCTTGTCCTCTCCGGCTGGGCCGTGAACGAGCCCGACGGCTGTGTCCGCATCGAAGTGGAAGGGGAGTCTCCTTCCGTCGCTCAATTTCTCTTATGGTGCGAGTCTGGCCCGATTCATGCCCGCGTTGATCGCGTTGAGCATACCGAGATCCCCGTTCAAGGCGACCTCGATTTTCGCATCATAACCTAACCACCCCTAACCCCTCCTTAAAAAGGAGGGGCATAGCAAAATACTATGTCCCAATACTACAAAGGCAAGCGAACACGTAATCTCTTTGACCCAACCTCGATCGCGCCTTTCAAACTTTCGCGCACAAAACTCGAGAATTTTCTCAACTGCCCGCGATGTTTCTATCTCGACCGCCGACTCGGCGTTGACCGTCCGCCCGGGTATCCCTTCAGTCTCAACATGGCCGTGGATACGCTTCTCAAAAAAGAGTTTGACGCGCATCGAGCCAAAGGCTCCACGCATCCGATCATGAAGCATTACGGCGTGGACGCCATTCCGTTTGCGCATGAGGATCTGAACCGATGGCGGGAGAATTTTGTCGGTGTTGAGGCTCGCCACAAGCCGAGTCATTTTCTCGTTACAGGCGCCGTGGACGACGTTTGGATCAATCCGACGGGCGAGCTCATCGTTGTGGATTACAAGTCCACATCTAAGGATGGGGAAGTGAATCTCGATGCCGATTGGCAAATCGGATACAAGCGGCAAATGGAAATTTATCAGTGGCTCCTTCGTCAAAACGGCTTTCACGTGTCCGACACCGGTTACTTCGTCTACTGCAACGGCAATACGGACAAAGAGGCCTTCGACGCGAAACTCGAATTCGACATCAAACTCTTGCCCTACGTTGGCAAAGCAGACTGGATTGACGACGCTTTACTCCAAGCTCGCGTGTGTCTCATGGGAGACGAAATTCCGGAACCGAACTTCGAGTGTGATTACTGCACCTACCTGACGGCGGTTGAAGGGGTTTGTAACAGGTAACGTTACTTCTTTCTCACACTCAACTCCCCATTCTTTGCTCCGACCGCGACGGTGGAGCCGTCTGGGATGTTGCCGGAAAGGATTTCTTTGGCAAGGGGATTCAAGAGCATGGTTTGGATCGCGCGCTTGAGCGGACGAGCACCGAATTTCGGATCGTAGCCGCGTTTGGCAAGAGCGATTTTAGCAGCGTCTGAAATATCGAGTTTGAGTTCGTGTTGTTCGCGCAGACGTTTTTCAACAAGGGAGAGCTGGAGCTTAACAATGGATTCAATTTGGCTCTCGTCGAGCGCGGCGAACGTGATGATGTCGTCAATGCGGTTTAGAAACTCCGGCCGAAACTGTTGTTGAAGCAATTCCATGATCTTTTCTCGCGCCACAAAGTTTCCGGCGATCTTCTTCTCGTCGCTTCCGTCAAACCCGATATCCTCCAGGCTTCCGCCGGAGAGAATCAAATCGGATCCGATGTTCGAGGTCATGACAATCACGGTGTTCTTGAAGTTCACCTTGCGGCCTTTGGCGTCGGTCAAATGTCCGTCGTCGAGAATTTGCAAGAGCATATTGAACGTGTCCGGATGCGCTTTCTCGATTTCGTCGAACAGGACGACGGAGTACGGACGGCGTCGGATTTTCTCCGTGAGTTGTCCCCCCTCTTCATAGCCGACATAGCCGGGCGGGGAACCGATCATCTTACTGGTCGCGTGCCGCTCCATATATTCGCTCATGTCGAGGCGAATGAGAGCGTCCTCGTCGTTGAACATAAACTCGGCAAGCGCGCGCGCCGTCTCTGTCTTTCCAACGCCGGTGGGGCCCAGAAAAATGAAGGAGCCGATCGGGCGGTTTTCTTCGCTCACGCCAGCCCGCGAACGGCGCAAGGCGTTCGACACGGCTTCGATCGCTTCTGTCTGTCCGACGACGCGCTTCGAGAGTTCGTCCTCCATGCGCATCAGCTTCTCGCGCTCCGACTCGAGCATCTTTGAGACAGGGATGTTCACCCAGCGCGAAACGACATGCGCGATGTCTTCCTCGGTAACCTCCTCTTTCAAAATGCCACGATCCTTTTGGAGCTTTTGCAACGCCTTTTCTGCCGCGACCACCGCTTTTTCCTTTTCCGGAATTTCCGAGTAGCGGATCTGCGCCACGCGCTCGAGATTTTGCAGGCGTTCGGAACGTTCGGCTTCAAGCTTCAAGGTGTCAATCCCTTCCTTGAGCTTGTGGATCTCCATGATCTTTTCCTTTTCGTTTTTCCAGCGCGCCTCAAGCCCAAGCGTCTGTTCCTTCAAATCGGCAATGGTCGTTTCGATTTCCTTGAGACGATCCTTTGAAGCTTTGTCTTTTTCATGTGCCAATGCTTTCGCTTCGATTTCGGCGCGCATCAAATCGCGCTTCATCTCGTCGAGATCTTCCGGCATGGAATCAATCTGCATGCGCAAACTCGCCGCCGCTTCGTCAATCAAATCCACCGCCTTGTCGGGAAGCTGGCGGTCGGTGATGTAGCGCGCCGAAAGTTCGGCTGCGGAGACGAGCGCAGGGTCGGTGATGCGTACACCGTGATGCACTTCGTATTTATCCTTGATGCCACGCAAGATCGCGATGGTATCCTCCACGTTAGGCTCATCCACAAATACCGGCTGGAAGCGTCGTTCAAGCGCGGCATCTTTTTCGATATGGCGCTGATACTCCTTGAGTGTTGTGGCTCCTACCGCACGAAGCTCGCCGCGCGCGAGAGCAGGCTTCAGCATATTTGAAGCGTCGAGCGTGCCGCCCTCGCTCGTTCCGGCGCCCACGACGGTATGCAGTTCGTCAATGAAAAGAATGAACTTGCCGCCTGCGTCTTTGACTTCCTTCAAGAGCGCTTTCAAACGGTCTTCAAATTCGCCGCGGTACTTGGTCCCCGCAACCATGGCACCCAAATCAAGCGATACGATTTCTTTGTCCTTCAGAAGTTCCGGCACGTCGCCGTCCACGATGCGTTGGGCGAGTCCCTCCATGATCGCCGTTTTTCCAACGCCGGCCTCGCCGATCAGCACAGGATTATTTTTCTTGCGTCGAGTGAGAACCTGCATCACGCGCCGGATTTCCATATCGCGCCCGATCACGGGATCAAGCTTGCCTTTGCGCGCGTTCTCGGTAAGATTTTGCGAGTACTTTTCGATCGCCTGGTAGCGCGCCTCCGGTTCCTGCGTGTCAACGCGCTGGCTTCCGCGCACGTCTTTGAGAACTTTGAGAACGCTCTCCTCGCTTAAGGCGTACTTTGAAAGAAATTGGGAGATGTTCGGATCTTTCAGAAGCCCGAGAAGGAGATGCTCGGTCGAAATAAAGTCGTCTTTAAACTGCTTGGCGTAGGCGGCTGCGGTTTGGAACACGCCAGCCATGTCGTGAGAAAGAAAAACTTGGCCGAGCACGTTTTGTGCCGCAACCGCTTGGCGGGGAAGGGAATCGAGAATGCGGTCCATTTCCGAACGCAAACTCGGCGCGTCAATCTCGTGTTTGTTGAAGATTGAAACAACAATGCCGTCCTCTTGATGGAGAAGCGCGTAAAGAAGATGGATGGGTTCGATGGCCGGCTGGCCGTTTTCCTGCGCGGCCATGTGCGCGCGCTGGATGGCTTCTTGAGATTTGTGGGTGAAATTGTTTGGAAGCATAGATGGCGGTAAATGAGAGAAATTGATAGAATTATAACACATCTATGAAAACCGTTGATCTTCTTGGTGTTTTGTTTGAAGGGAAAACGATTCCTGAATATAAGAAAGATCTTGCTGAATTTCTTCGGACAAGCACAACCTCTCTCGTTGTTACCCCAAATCCGGAAATGCTGGTTGCTGGAGTCTTCAACTCGCGTTTGAGGAAGATATTGAATCAAGCCTCGCTTCGCCTTGTGGACGGAGTCGGCGTTGTGGTCATGAGCGGATGGCGTCTGCGTCGGTGGCCGGGCGTTGACGCGCTGGCTTTTCTGGCATGGGAAACGAATCGTCGTGGGATGAAGATGCTTCTCGCCGGCGGGTCGCATGAGGGCGATGCACAAAAAGCCGCTTCTGCTCTGCGTCGCATAAGAGCCGAACGTACCTTATGCGACGCAGAAGGGGTCATTGGATTCTCACCCGGGCGTCTAGAGCTGACGAAAACAGGATGGGTGGGGGATGAGGCTCTGAAAGAAACAATTGAGCGAGAGAAGCCGGATGTGCTGGCTCTTGCGCTCGGACACGGCAAGCAGGAGCTGTGGCTTGCGGACCATCTCAAGGATTTTCCCTTTGTGAGGCTCAGCATCGGCGTGGGAGGCGCGCTTGAATTTCTCGCCGGTCGTCAAAGAAGAGCTCCGGCGATCTTTCGCCAAGCTGGACTCGAATGGCTCTACCGCCTTGTGCGGGAACCTCGCCGCCTGAAGCGCATCCTAACGGCTGTCCTTGTTTTTCCTCTGCTTGTTTTCATCGACAAAATCAAGCATACTTCATGAAACCTCTTCGACTTCTTCAACCTCTTCCCTATGATCCGCACCCGTTTCGCTCCGTCTCCCACAGGCTTCCTCCATATCGGCGGCCTGCGCACAGCCCTCTATGCCTATTTTTTTGCTCGTCAAAACGGCGGCAAGATGATCCTGCGCATCGAAGACACCGACAAAGAGCGTGAGGTCGAAGGCGCGGTTGGAGCATTGATAAAGACTCTACACCACATGGGAGTCGAGTACGACGAGGGACTTAAGATCGGTCCCAATCATCTCGGCGCCGTCTCTATCGGCGATCACGGCCCCTATGTTCAATCGGAGCGTCTGCCAATCTATCGCGAGCAGGTTGATCGGCTTCTGGTAGAGGACCACGCTTACCATTGTTTTTGCACGTTCGAACGGCTCGCGGAAATGCGCGAGATTCAAAAACGTTCCAAGCAACAACCCAAGTATGATCGCCATTGTCTGAATCTCTCCGCGGAGACGATCAAAGCGAAGCTCGATGCGAATGAGCCTCATGTCGTGCGCATGAAGATTCCGGAAGGAGAGACGGTCGTCGAAGATGTTGTCTACGGTAGGATGGTTTTCCCCAATGCCGATCTGGACGATCAAGTGCTTCTGAAATCCGACGGCTACCCGACCTATCACTTGGCCGTCGTGGTGGACGATCATTTGATGGAGGTGAGCCATGTGCTTCGCGGAGAGGACTGGCTTTCGTCCACGCCCAAGCACCTCATTCTCTACGAAATGTTCGGCTGGACGCCGACCGTCTTTGCGCATCTCCCGAATCTTCTTGCCGAAAACAAGAAGAAACTTTCCAAGCGTCAGAACGACGTCGCCGTCGAGGATTTTTTGAATCGAGGATATCTGCCGGAAGCCTTGAATAACTTTGTCGCCACGCTTGGCTTCAATCCAAAAAGCGATCAGGAGATCTATTCGATGGACGAGCTTATCCGCCTCTTTGATCTTACCAAAGTGAATAGGGGAGGGGCCGTTGTCAACTATGAGAAGCTCGACTGGATGAACGCGCGCTATCTGCGCGAAATGGATTTGGATCGACTGGTGCGCGTCCTTGCGGTTCTCGTCGAGTCGGAACGCGGATCCGGCTTTGTCGAAGGGAAGACGGAGCGGTTCCAACGCATCGTATCAGTTGAGCGCGGACGCCTGACGAGATTAAACGATATTCTGGAGCGTCTGCCGATGTACGAAGACGCGGGCGATTATTCTGTGGATCTCCTCGTCTGGAAAAAAGCCGACAGGGAAGATGCGAAGTTGCGACTTGAAGAGGTTCTTGCGCTTTTGGAACCTTTGGAAGAGAGCAACTTCGCCTCCGTGGATCAGCTCGAAGCGCGGCTTAAGACACACATCGAAGGAAACCGTCTCTCAACAGGAAACGTTCTCTGGCCCCTGCGCGTTGCGCTTTCCGGACAGAAAAACTCGCCGAGTCCCTTTGAGCTTGCTTGGGTGTTTGGTAAAATAGAGACGTTGAAACGCCTCAAGACCGCTTTGAAAAAGCTCTCATGAAACCTCTCGCTCTCGCCTTCGTCCTCCTCTTCACAACGCTCGCGCTTGTACGGGGTCCTGTTTTTGCGCAAACGGAAGGGGATGAGATTCAAACGATCAACCGGACGATCAAGGAAAAGAAGGATGCGCTTGGAGATGTGAACAGTCGCATTGGAAATCTCGAAAAGGAAGTAGACCGACTGCGTAAGCGCGCCCGTTCGCTTGAAACGGAAGTTGCCATCATTGAAAATAGAACCGCGAAGGTCGAACTTGACATCGAAGCGACGAACCTTCAACTCTCCGCTCTCATGGACGAGCTTCAGCTTCTTGACCGCGAACTGGACATGCTGACTCGTGAGCTGGAAGAACAGCGTTCTGTGCTGAAGACGGCTTTGAAGGAGCTGTATGCCGCCGACGAGCGAAGCTCACTCTTTCTCGTCTTTGGCACGGACTCGTTCTCGGAGTTCTTCGAGCGCGTGCGGTTCTTCGAGCGCGTGAACAGCCGGCTAAACGCGGCCATCGAGCGCACCGCCGAACTTCAGGCCGCCTTGCAAGACGAGCGACGGGGAAAGGAAGAGAAACTTGCGTCCGTGCAGGAGCTCTCGAGCGATCTTGAGACACAGCAGCTTCAATTAACGTTTCAGCAAAACGCGAAAGCGGTGCTCGTGTCGCAAACGCGGGAATCGCAGGACGAATATCAAGCGCTGGTGGACGAGCTCCTCGCCGAACAATCTTTCATTCAAAATCAGATCGTCGCCTTGCAGGAAGATATTGATCGCCGTCTCAAGGAGAGCGACGAGGGAGGGGAGGGGACGGCCGTCTTCAGCTGGCCGCTTGATCGAAATAACAACCGCCTCACCGCTCTCTTTCATGATCCCGACTATCCGTTCCGAAATCTTTTTGAGCACTCGGGACTTGATATTGCCGCGCCGGTCGGAAGCGAGGTGCGTTCTCCCGCGCCGGGATATGTGGCATGGACACGCGTGGGTCGGCTGTACGGCAACTACATGATGGTCATTCATGAAGGCGGCGTGGCGACGCTCTATGCCCACTTGAGCTCCTTTTCTGTGGCGGCGGATGAATTTGTGTCTCGCGGAGAAGTGATTGCCCGCACAGGAGGATGCCGCGGCTGTCAGGGAGCGGGACTTTCGACCGGCGCCCATTTGCATTTTGAAGTCCGTAAAAACGGAATCCCTGCGGATCCTCTTCAATACGTTATTCGACCATAATATGCCCCAGGAAGCTTTCTTCTTCAGTCTCGTTGCCTACGCGATCATTGTGATCTCTCTCCTTGTCTTGGTGGGAATCATCATTCTCTATTTTCGGGATGGGATTCAGCAGGAACCGCGGTTTGGCAAAGTGCTCAAGGCTCTGGCCATCCTGTGTCTTCTCGGGCTCCTGTTCCTGGGAGCCAACGTCATTCTCCCGTGGGCTCCGTTTTACATTCTTGGCATGACGTTCGCGGGAACGCCAGCCGTGATCGTCCTCTTTGTTGCCGGAAGTTTTTTATGGGAGGCGACCAAGTTCGACGGAGGCATTGCGGTTGCTGTGCTGGGATCGTTCGGGGGAGTACTCCTCGGTGTCCTTCTCCTTGTTCTGCGCTACTATCTCGAACGCGCCTAGCAGGGAAGGGGCGTCGGCTCTGTTTCTGGTAATCCAAAAACGTTGGTTATAGATTCGCAGAATATCCCTTTCACGACACTCAAGCCTGTACAAACAAAAACACCCACTTTCGACAGGGTGTTTTTGCAAAGGGGTAAAGAGACCTACGCGCGCTTTCCAAGACGGCCGAGCTCGTAGAGAGCCCCGAGGCCGACGAGGATGTAGACGATGCGTTCGATGACCGGCACACCGCCGAGAATCGCCTCAACCAGGTTCCAGTCGAACACGCCGACCAGACCCCAGTTGATGCCTCCGACGATCACCAGGATCACCGCAAGCCAGTCGAGACCTGACATCTTCATAATGTTGCGGTTATGAATTAGATGCCGAGCTTGCGCTCTGGCATTGCCACGCTCAATATCATAAGATGTTTTGAGTTTCTCACAAAATCCTTATCCACAGCATGCCGTTTGACTATAGCATCGTCATCCCCGCGTTTAACGAAGCTCCGACGCTTGTTCAAGCTGTTCGAGAGCTTGTCTCTTTTTGCGCGCGCCAACCGAAACAGATCGAGATTCTTCTCGTCGAAAACGGCTCGACGGATGAAACGTGGCTTCTGGCTCAAACGCTCTCGCGGGATCTAAACCTGCGCGCGTTGCGATGTCCTTGCAAAGGCAAAGGTGCAGCAATCCTTCATGGATGGAAAAACGCCGATGCTCCCATCGTCCTGTTTCTTGACGCAGATCTTTCTCCCTCGCTTGAAACGCTTCCCTCTTTGTATAAAGCCGTTTTGAAAACGGGCGGATGCGCCGTCGCCGACCGGTTTTTGCCGGAGTCGCGCGTTCACCGAAGTCTTGTGCGGGAATTATTTTCCCGTTCATGGGCACATCTTGCCTCCATGTCGCTCCCCCTTCCCTTCATGGATTATCAATGCGGAGCTAAAGCTTTGCGAGCCGATCTTGTTGCCATGATCGAATGTGAAACGCAAGCTCGCGACTGGTTTTTTGACATTGACTTTTTGTGCCAACTTTACGGCCGTGGCATCCCCATTGAACGTGTTCCCGTTTTGTGGGAGGAGTGCGTTTTCAACGAACGTCGGAGCCATCTTCCGCTGTTTCAAACAAGCTGGAGATTTCTTCGGGGATTGCATCAACTTCGACGACGGCTCCATCCCGCCCGATCGAACAACTCTGGTCGTTCGGGCAGGCACCGTCAACCGTGACGATCCCAAGAGAACGTGTGTCGAGGACGGTCGGCTCTTTCTTCGGGAGAAAGGCGGCGTGCCGCAAACCGCTCACAAGGTGTTCGCCTTCGATAGGCTCAAGCGCCGCCACGGCTTCGTACGCGCCTTCGGGAAGATTCGGCAAAGTCAGCGTCCACTCGGTCGTCATCTTGCGCGGCTCCTCAAACTCATGCGGCATGTAGAGTCCATAAGACGGAAGATAAAAGGACTGCCAAACCTGTCTTCCCTCCGTGTCTTTGAGCGTGAAGCGTATGAGCACATCTTCTCCTTGCGCCGGATGCCGTGTTTCGAGGGTAAGACAGAGACGATGTTCGCATGCCGTCAATTCAAACGCTCCCAGCGCCGTTTTCTCCGCTGTGTCCGCGCTCACCGAAAAGGGCATCAGCGTCCCCATTTTCGTCCAGAGCATCGTATCGTCAACGATTTTCTCCGGCCGAAGGTTCTCGCGGGCGAGATACTCTCTCAACCGACGCGATCCGTCATGAATCCCCTGCCCCGCCCACGAAAAGCGTTCCTTGACGACGATGAGCCGAATCATCTCCTCGCTGTCGAAGAGGGCGGCATCAATTGTGGGAAGCGGAAAATCATCCTCGGAAAACTGCTTCTTGCCAATGTAGGCGTAATGCAGACTCATGAGCATCTCGCGATCGCCGAAGTTCGTCAGAAAGTTCGATCCGGCAAGAATTCGATCCGTATCTTTGAGGCGTTCAAGGAATTCACGGCGAACCCCGTATGACCTTTGCGGAAGTCGGTAGAGGTTCGTCTCCGCGCTGGCTCGAACAAAGAATGGAGAATGGAGAGAACTCTGGATTCCCGCGATGACAAGGAGAAGAACAAGGACACCCGCGCTCATCATCTGAAACGTTTTTCGGAGTGATCCGGCGCGTTCAAGCAGGAGAACCATGCGAGGAATGGCGTCAAAAAAAGCGATGAGGAGCCCCGCGAGGAAAATGATTTGGTAGTGCGTGATGAGAAACGAGGTGTCTAGACCCTGATCCGTCAGCGCGATAACAAAGAGCGACGGGACGGCGAGTATGAGCGCTTTGGGAGCCAGCGTCGGGAGAAAGAGGAAGCTTGCGGTGGCAAGGCCGATCGCCTTTATGGCCGGCGCGGACACGACATGTTCCAAAATTCGAGACGGTTGCGTAACGAGGAACCAAAAAATTTGAGAAACCCCCTTCCCCATCCACGCGTAGAGATCAAAAAACTTATAGCTTCCGGACGTGTTGAGAAACGAGGAGGCACTCGTCGCCCCGAAGAACCAAAGGGCGGCGGTGGCCATTTGCGGAAGCCACCAGCGAAGTTCTCTTTTCTCGAGCAGGGCGAGAAGGGCAAATGCTTGAACGGTGAACGCGACGTCCTCGCGCAGGGTGAGGAGCAGGATCAGAAACAGCCAGAACCACTTGAGCCGGCGTTTTTGATAGGCCCAATAACTCCACACGAGAAGCGGCGCGGCGAAGATAAGCGTATGGAATTCGAAAAAGAAGGCGTTGTGGACGTACGGATTAATCGTCCACAGTAGCAGGCCAAGCACGGCGAGGACGGCGGCTGCGCGGGAGCGGTCGAAGAGCGGCCGATGAAGGAGGAGGAGCGGGATCGGAGTGGCGGCAACCGCCAAAGCCTGAAGCACGAGGAGTGTCTCCGGACGAGAGACGATGGCGTAGAACGGCGCCAAGAGAAGGATGAAGAGATCGAAGTGATCTCCAAGATAACTGTGCGGATGAATGGTCATCCCAAAAAAATTGCCGTGCGTCGTTTGCCAAAACACTTGGTTGAAAATGGCGAGATCAAGAGCGTTGTAAAGACCGTAGCGAAGTTTAAAAAACGAGACGCCGATGAGGAAACCGGCCAAGAGCGTCAAGAGAACAAGACATAATAAATAAAAGATCCTCCGAGACATATTAGCGGTTCTTGATGTACACCCGCTCTCCGAAACGCACATCAATGTATTCGTAGCTTGAGGGGTTGGCCGACTCGCTTTTGAGCATGTCCACCAGCCTGTCAAGCTGTTCATTCATGGGAACCGTCGGATCGAAGAACACCGCGTAGCCGTCCTCCATGTTCACGCGAAGGAAATGCGTTTCGGTGGAATCCACTTCAAGGCTCACGGGGTTGAGAGGCCCCTCGCGTAAAAGAAGAAGAAGATCGAGAAGATAAGACATGGTCTTGGCGTCAAGCACGCGCTCGCCCGGAGCTGGCGTTTCTTCCCGTAAGGATCGGATCATGGTAACCGCATGATCTTCTGCGAGCGTGTCAAGTTCATTCAGGACGATGCCGTATTCGTCCACGACGTACAGGTGTTCGCCCGCTTGCCACACGACGCGGGAAATTTTTTCGGCGACGCGAAGATGCAGTTCCCTTCCCTGCCGCTCCACGTCCAGACGATCAAGGCGAAACTGATCGAAGAGTGTTTGAGAAAGCTGTTCCTCGGAAAAAAAGAAGAGGTGGTCTTTCGGAATCACCAACATCTTGCGTCCAGCTAACGATGCTCGTGCCGCGCGTTCGATCACATCGGCTCCGATAAACTCGGCGCCGTCAATGCGATATGTTTTGAGACGAAGGAGCGGCGTAAAAAGGAAGAAACCTATCAATGCGCCTGCGCCCGCTATGAGTGAAAGGATGACCAGACGGCGTTTCCAAGGACGCTTCCCGCCGTCAAAATAAGGATTATGGTAAACCCCCTCCTGCCATTTTTGCCTCTGGGCGGTTCTGAAAAAATTTCGTCTGATCTGCATAGACGTTACACAACAAGACGCGGAAAGCGGGATGAAATGCGCGCGACGGCTTCCCAATGGACGGTTCCTATTTTTTTAGCCAATTCACCGGCAGAGATATTTTGGGCTCCATCCTGTCCGATGAGCGTAACGCGATCGCTACGCTCAATTGCGGGAACACGGGAGGCGTCTACCATCATCATGTTCATGCACACGGTCCCCAAAACCTTGCATCGGTGTCCTCGGATAAGAACGTCGGCTTGGCGCGAGAGGCGACGGTCAAAGCCGTCATAATAGCCGACGGGAACGACGGCGACGCGCGTCGGACGATTAAGAATCTCCGTCCCTTCATAGCCAATCGGCTTTCCAGCGGGGTAGTCTTTCACTTGAGCCACGCGCGAGTGCCAACTTAAGACGGGGTGGAGATTGAGTGAGAGGTGATGTGAACGCGCATCCGACTCGACGTTTTCGGAAGGCCACAATCCGTAAAGGGCGATGCCGGCGCGCACAGCCGTTCCATGAGACTCCGGGTGGCAGAGAATGGCGGCGGAACAAGCCGCGTGCACATAGCGTAGATTTGGGAGCATTGACGCCACGCTTCCGACTGTCTCGTAAAACAATCGAGTTTGTTTTTGAGTATCCTCCCTTCGCGACAGATCTTCTGCACAGGAAAAGTGCGTACACAAACCGATGCCATCAAGATGAGGCGCTTTTTGAATTTCTTTGACGAGGCGCGGCAGATCATCCGGAAACACTCCTTGACGCGCCAAACCCGTCTCAATTTTCACATGGACGGAAACATGTTTACCTTGTTTTCCGGCCGCTTCATTCAATAGACGGATTTGATCAAGATCGTAGAGAACCGGTTGAAGATTATGTAAGACGACGTCGTCCAGGCGTTCATCTGGAACAAAGCCAAGCGTGAGAATCTCTGCCCGTGGCAGAATGATCCGGACGCGGATAGCTTCCTCAATTGAGTCAACCGCGAAATGCTTCACGTCTTCTCGGTCAAGCATTTGCACAATTTCCGGCAAGCCGTGGCCATAGGCATTGGCTTTCACGACCCCAATGAACGCAACGTCTTTTGCCAAACAGGAACGCAGGACTCGAACATTATGCGAGAGAGCCTCCGAAGAGATTTCCAACCACGTTCGGTAGACTGGCACAAAAATCACCTTAGCGGATCAACGGCTTTCCCATCCAAAATTCCAGCGCTTTTGGAACGCGGATACTTCCGTCTTCCTGTTGAAAATTTTCCAGGATCGCCGCAAGCGTGCGTCCTGCGGCGGCCGTCGCATCGTTCATGTGGACAAATATTTTGGTTCCATCGGCTCGCTTTACGCGTGTCTTCAACCGCCGTGATTGGTAATCGGTCATGAGATCCGCCGTGTGTGTTTCGCGGTACTTTCCCTGCCCCGGCATCCACGTTTCAAGATCAACGGCGCGTGCATCCGGCGTTCCCTGATCCCCCGTGCACTTCAAGACGACTTGATAAGGAAGCTCAAGAGTCTGGTTGATGTGCTCTTGAATGGCGATCATGAAGAGGTGTTCGTTCATGCCTTCTTCCGGCGTTGCAAACGACACCATCTCCGTCTTTTCAAATTGATGCAGACGCAAAATTCCCTTCATGTCTTTTCCGTAGGTTCCCGCTTCCCTTCGGAATGCGCTCGTGTGGGCAACGTAGCGGATCGGCAAGTCTTCCTCTTTAAGGATCTGGTTCATGTGCAAAGGACCGAGCGTATGCTCCGCGCTACCGATAAGATACGCGTCGTCGGATTCGATATGATAGCGTTCGTCCCGAGGCTCCAGACGCGCCATCTTCGCCATGACATCTGCGCGCATCATGAGAGGCGGCATGACGGGAATAAAGGGAGTGGCTTTCACGGCGAGTCCGGCCTTCTTTGCGATGCTCTCAAGTTTCTCTTTGTCCGTCAGTGTTTGCAAAATGAGTTGCACCAAAGCGAACTGAAGAAGAACCAAATCACCTTTGAGGTAGGCAAAACGCGAACCGGAAACTTCAGCGGCGGATTGTGCGTCAATCAGATCAAGATGAGCTCCAAGTTCCCAATGCTCCTTGGGCTCAAAAGAAAACACAGGTTTTGAGCCGACTTCGCGCAAGATCATATTCCCCTCTTCCGAAGTCCCCACGGGCGTGTCGTCCGAGGGCAGGTTGGGAACAGCGTTCAAGAGCGCTTCGAGTTCAGCCTCGACGCCGGTAAGAGCCTCTTGCGTCTTTCCTGCCGACTCTTTCAGCCGCCGCCCTTCCTCGATCTGTTTCTCCTTAGCCGCGGCATTGCGAGCTTGATTTGTGTCCCCGAGTTCCTGAACGAGACTCCGCCGCCGATCATCAAGAGCGATAATCCGCTCTGTATCAATGTCGGCGTTTTTGCGCTTTGCTATTTCTTGAATGCGCTTTGGATTCTCTCGAATAAATTGGATATCAATCATAGCTTTGAGGATTTATAAGTGTCTGGCTGAAAAGATTCCATGCGGATGATCTGAAGACTGGGCATATGGACGCTTGCCCAAGCGCGAAGATGTTCGGCAAGGGCGTGCTGATCGTATCCGACGCCGACGAGATCCGGTTTGACAAGTACAAGAACTCCATAGGATCCGAGACGCTGATCGCCGACGATCACCTCATTCACGAGAGGTTCCCGCTTGAGCGCCTCGACTCTCTCTATAAGCTTCTCTTTTGGCGGCCGCCCCTTGAGCTCCCTGACAACCGCATCGGGAGCCACGGCCACAATAAGGTGATTGGCTCGTTTTCTTGCCTGGGAGAAGCAGAAGCGATGCCCTTCGTGGATGCCGTCAAATGTTCCGAAGAGGAGGATCGTCTTCATAATTCCCAAAAAAATAACGGCTGTTTGGCCACTTCATTGTATCCCGCGAGAGGAGGATCGTCAAAGCTACAAAATGCGCGTGATCGTATGGCGCACCGGTCCTATGGGAAGTTCAATTTCAACGGTTTCTCCAGCTTTAGCGCCCAAAAATGCATTGCCCAAAGGAGATTCGTTGCTGATCTTCCCTTCGAGCGGATTAGCCTCATTGGCGCCGACGATCTGGAACGTCCTCGTCGTCCCTCCTGATTCCGCTTCAAAGCTGACACCGAGCTGAATCGTGTTACCTCCAGATGTTTCCTCAACAATCACCACGTCGAGAATCATACCTTCCAGCTGTTGAATACGCGTCTCATTCATCCCCTGGGCGTCCTTGGCTTCGTGATACTCAAAATTTTCTGCAAGATCGCCGAGTTCCTTCGCTTGAGAAATACGCTCCGCAATTTCGCGGCGCGTTTCCTTTTTGCGCGTCTCGAGCTCCCGCTTCAGCTCGTCCAGTTTTTCTTGTGAGAGATAGGTCGGCATATCCGGTACCGGGTATAAAAATAAAATCCTCCGAATTGGATGGTCTTCAAAGACTACGCGGTTTTAAAACTGGTGTCAAGCGCACTGTGGCTTGTAGCATGCACTACCGATTCGCGAACCACCAGGCGTAAATGTCGCGGGCGAGAGGGGCGGCGACGGCTGATCCTTCTCCGCCTTCTTCGATGAGGACCGTGACGACGAGCTCGGGATTCTCGTAGGGACCGAAAGACGTGAACCATGCATGATTCTCACGATCTCCTCCGGCCTGCGCCGTTCCCGTTTTCCCCGCCACGGGTTTTGGAAGAAGCGCGAGCGAACGCGCGGAACCTTCCGTTACGGCTTGGCGCATGCCTCGGCGAACAACACTAATCGTCTCGCGGCTCATGACTTCCCCGGAACGCACAACAGGCTCAAACTGGATTTCCACTCCGTTCCTTTCCGTCGAAGCGAGCAGATGCGGTTCAAAAAGAACGCCGCCATTAGCCAACACGGACGTTGCGACCGCCATCTGCAGAGGCGTTACGAGGATGTCGCCTTGGCCGATCGCCGCATGGTAGGTATCTCCAATATACCACCTCTCACCCTTGACTTCTTCCTTCCATGCCTTGCTTGGCAAAAATCCATTCGCTTCCTCCGGCAGATCAATGCCGGTTGGCTCTCCAAACCCAAAGAGCTTCGCCTGCTCGGTGATACGTTCGATCCCAAGCCCGCGGAAATCACCCAGTCCCCCGCCGATGATGTAGAAAAACGTGTTCACGGATTCCGCAATGGCTTTGACGACATTTGTTGTTCCATGTCCGCCCGCCTTCCAGTCCGGAAAAAACCAGCTGGCAACCGCCACGCCTCCCGTGGAAAGAAAGCTGGTCTTCTCGCTGATAAGTCCGTCTTCAAGCGCGATGGCCGCGACAGTCGGCTTGAACGTGGATCCCGGGGGAAACTCACCCATCACGGCTCGCGGAAACATTGGCCGATCCTCGTCTTCCAGCAAAGCTCGGTAGACATTCGGGGAAATACCTTCGGCAAAAGCGTTGTTGTCGTATCCCGGTGTCGAAACGAGTGCGCGAACTCCGCCGTCGCGCGGATTAAGAACAATAACCGTTCCCCGGCGTTTGCCAATGACTGACAGAGAAGCCGCCAGACGCTCTTCGATGAACAGGGAGAGTTCTCCATCAAGCGTGAGGCGGAGATTGTATCCGGCGACCGGCTCTTCCTTGCGAATGAGCGTCTCGGAGCGTCCCAAGGCGTTCACTTCCACTGTGCGAGTTCCGGGCGATCCCCGCAGGATCGTTTCATAGGACGCTTCAAGACCCTGCTTCCCCAACTTATCTGTTCGTTGGTAGCCGCTCGCGCGTTTGGCTTCATACTCTTCGGGAGAAATAAACCCGGTGTAGCCAAGGACATGGGAAAGCGCAGAGAGCGGGCCTTCTTCATACGATCGAACCGTAAATAGTTCTGCGGAGATTCCCGGCAAGCGTTCCTCTGCCAAATAGAGCTTTAAGGCCGATTCATAGGAGAGTGGTAAGTCAACGGGGATCGCATCGCCCTCCTTTCCAGAATCGTTTGCGATGGCAAGATCCAGATCCGTTGGCGACAAATCGGCAAGCCGCGCCGCCTCTTCCAGAACCGATAGACGCTCCGATCTTTCCGACGGAAGCTCCGAAGGCGTGATCACCAGCGTGAATGCGGGGGCATTTTGAACCAACTGGCGGCCTTGCGAGTCGTACATCACGCCTCGAGTTGCGGGCAGAACAAGCGTCCTCGTCCTGTTTTGTTCGGCGACGGCGCGATAAGCGTCCCCTTCAAACGTCTGAAGATAAAGAGCCTTTCCCAAAAAAAGCGCAAAAATGATTACCAAAACGGCAAATGCCAACATGAGTTGGCGAAACGTGAGCAATGTCTCGTTGAAACGCGCGCGCAGGCGTAGAGAGAGAAGAGCGTCGGGCGCCACGTCCAAAGCGGCTCGAGAGGAAGGCGCGAGACGATCTGTTGAATGCTCTATGGGAAACCATGTATTCACAAGGATGAGTCTTTGCGTTTGAATGAAAAGCGCTCGCGCACGCGAAGAAAACTAAGAAAGAGAAGGCCGATCCCAAGAAAAAATTCTGCAAAGAGAACGCTCTCGTAGAGAAGAAACCCGTTGAAAGCCAGGGAGAGCGGACTTGGTGAAAAGAATCGGAACAGCGCTTCGACCAGCATCCAGCCTATGGAAACAGTGAGGGATAGTCCAAGAAGTCCGTAGAGAGAGTGTCGAGAGAAGATGCGGCCGCTCGCATAGACCAAGACGGCGATCATGACAAAGGCGATCACTGTTTTTGACGACCAAAGCGAGAGAGCAAAATAGTCGTACCACACGCCCCAAGCCAAAAGATACCAAGCGCCGATGCGGCTGGGAATTTGATGGTAGAGCCAAACGCCGACGATGGGTACAAGCGGGATGATGCTCCATGGAAACGGCAGGGATGACACGAATCCGGTTTCCATCGCCGCGAGAAAAAGAAACAACAGGCTGTAAAGAAGAGCTCGGCTCATAGGCCGGAAGGGCGTCCAATGACGCCGACCGTTTGGTACAAGCGGGCATCAACCAGAGGCTCAATCGTCGCCCGTTGAAAGGGTTGAGTGTCGTCCGTTGAGACGACGGTGATAAATCCGATGACGAGCCCCTCCGGAATGTTGGACTCAAGACCGGAAGTAAAAACCAGATCATCGACTTGAATCTCCACCTGTTGCGGGATGAAGCCAAACTCGAGGAGCGAGCCTTTGGCGCCTTCGCTCACGCCGATGGTTCCGGGCTCGAGAATCTTCGAAGCAATACGACTGCGGTGATCTGTCAGAAGGCGTACGATGGAGAGGTGGGTGCGGGTGCGCTCGATCGTGCCTACCAAAATGCCGTCTTCCACCACGACAGCCGAGCCTTCGGACAATCCGTCGAACGTGCCCTTATTGATGACGAATTCGGCTCGTGCTCCATCAAACGACCGAGCGATCACTTGCGCGGGGATGATCGCATAAGGAGCGCCTTCTTCACGCGTGAAAGAAAGTAAGGAACGAAGTTCGTCGTTTTCCCGGCGCAGACGTTCCGCATCGAGCGTTGTGAGCGATAAGGAGGCGACGCGTTCTCGCAAGACGGACAACTCTTTTTGAAACTCATCGTAGGTGCGCAGATAACTGATCGTCCTTCCGAAAGACGCCCCCATCCCCGCAAAACTGCGCTGAAGAAAAAAGATCGGGCGCAAGCCGATCCCTTCAAGGAGAAGAATACCCGCGACCAGAAAACTGACAAACCCCATGAGTGACCGCCGGACCCGTTTGGAGATTCGCGGATGTCGCATACGATGATCAGATAATGGAAGTGTCCGTGGCTGATGGGAGAGCAATGTCCGCGAGAAGGGCGTCATCTTCAAGAAGATGCCCCGTCCCCCGCACCACCGTCGTTGTCGGATCTTCGGCCACACGGACGGGAATGGCCGTTCCCCGCGAAATAAGACGGTCCAGTCCGCGCAGAAGCGATCCGCCACCGGTCATGACGATCCCGCGTTCGTAGATGTCGGCCACCAGTTCCGGAGGAGTGATTTCGAGTGCCGCCTTAACCTGTTCGAGGATCGTATCAATCGATCGGCTCAATGCTTCCCGAATCTGCGCATCCGTAACCATGATTTCTTTCGGAAGACCAGTGATCATGTCGCGCCCGCGCATTTCCATTTCAAGCGGTTCTGCAAGTTCAATAGCGCTTCCAATGCGCATTTTGATTTTTTCGGCCACACGTTCGCCCAGCATCAAATTAAAAACGTCGCGCGCGTATTGAATAATATTCTTGTTCATTTCGTCGCCTGCGACAGGAAGGGATTTCCACGTTACGATTCCCGCAAGCGAGATGACGGAGATTTCCGTTTTCCCTCCCCCGATGTCCACGATCATAGTCCCCAAAGAGTCGGAGATGGGAAGCCTTGCTCCAAGAGCGGACGCCATAGGAGCTTCCACAAGAAAAACTTCGCGCGCTCCGGCGAAGGTTGTGGCGTCTTCAACGGCTTTTCGTTCAACTTCGGTGATGTCGAGAGGAACGCCGATCACGACGCGCGGTCTTGGAATGATCGTAAAGGACTCCTTATGGACGCGATCAATAAAGTATTTCAGCATTTTTTCCGTTATGTCGAAATCGGAAATGAGTCCCTTTTGGAGCGGTTTCGCGGTGAGGACGTGAGGCGGAGTTTTCCCCAGCATGTCTTGCGCGTCCACTCCGACGGCTAAGATTTGATTGGTGCGCGTATTGATAGCTACGACGGACGGTTCGTCGATCACCAGTCCCAAATCCCGCACAAAAACACGCGTGTTGGAGGTTCCAAGATCAATGCCCAGATCATGAGAAAAGCGTCCGAAGAGTTTATTCAACAGCATAGTTCGGACATTGTAACGCAATGGGAAGCCTCTTACAAGGAAACTTCTGACGCATTTTTGTGTTCGGAATCGCGCCGACGTCGGCTCATGGACTGCGCATTCCATTCTACGAGAGAAAGGAGGAGGATGAGAATCACCATTAACCACCACGTGAAGAGATTTTTTGACAGAAGAATAAAAGAAGCAATGGTGAGAATGGCAAGGAGAACTGATTGCCGAAAAGACACGACGACGTGCCGAAAGAGGATCGTTTCAGGCTTGACTTTCACACGGATGGCGACGGCCGAGAAGAGGATGGTTCCCACCAGCGCCAAAAACAGCGTGAGGTAAAAGAGACTGAATTCAAAAAGGCCTGCAAACACGGGATCAACGGTGAGGATGAGAAAAAACCAAATCCCCCAAGCGATCAGCGTGGAAAGAATCGTTAGTCGGATGAACTGTTTAAAACTCATGCGGAAGAAGTTCGGAAACAAGACGCGTTTGAACAGAGACAATCGGAGCAGCAGGAAGTTTCCGGCAGACGTATTCCATGACATCCACCGCTCGATCGCGGACAAACTCTGCGGAAGCGGAGGAGGTACAAGCAATCATAAGGATACCATCTCTCACACTCATCGCGCACACGTCTCCCTGCCTCGAAGCCGGCACGGTCAGATTGATCCATTCGTCAGCCGCCGCAACCATCTGCGCGGCCTCAACCTGCGAGCGAATATTCTTTCGTTCCATGAGCGAACCAAGAAGATCAGAGACACGTTTCATAACGAGAGGTTTCCTGCGATCTCAAATTATTGTTGTCACCTTTTTATACAACATCGGCAAGGTGTCCTGTCTCATGCGGAATTTTGTGCCGTGATTATGTCCAGTACGAGCGTCAAAATCCACGAGAATTTTCCCTTCATCCAGTGCTTTCAAAAATCCTTCAAAACTAAATTTCTGCAACATCATTACTTTCGTATAGTGGTAGTGTTCTTTTTTGCGCTCTATTTTTACCTCGGCTTGAACATAAAAAGCGTTGAGCAATTTTGTTCCGGCCTTATGTTCCAAGTCGTCAAAACCCCAATATGGTTGCGGATTCAGTTCTTCAAGACCAATACGCTTTTTAACTGATTCAAGCCATTTTTTGTGTCGGATATCAACGCCTCCAGCGTCAAACGAAATCAAGATTTTGCGTTCCTTTCGGTCAATTACAACTTTGAAGCCACGATCGCTTCGCGATTGCCCGTGGATTGTTTGCCGGAAACTCATTTCTCCTTTGGGATATTTCTCGCCGTCCTCTTGAGGTGCCCAGCCGTATTTAGGCAAAAGCATTTGCGGGACAAAGTGAATGGCGCGCGGCGAAGGCTCGATATGAAAAAGTGTTGTGAGTGAAGTTGAATTGAGACGTTGCGCTTTTAGTTCCCATTCGGCGGCGTTTGGTATCGGCAGATTATTTTCTTTGATACCAAGCAAGTCCTCAAGAGTATTGCCGATACCGCCGGCATTTCCTCGCCGCGCGTTGGGAACAAAACCCATCGCCGATATTTTTTTCAGCTTGGCTATCAGTTCCGGCTTTGTATAAGTTTTAGGTTTATTCTTTGCCATAGGATTACCAAAGTTTAGATTGGGCTTGATGTTCTTTTATTCTTTTTCGCGCCATTTCGCAATACTCCGGCGAAATATCAATTCCAATATAATCTCGCTTAAAGTTTATCGCAGAAATCGCTGTTGTGCCGGAACCCATGAATGGGTCCAAAACAATTTTAGCGTCCGTGGCGGAAACAATCCGATCAATGAGATTCACTGGAAAAGCAGCTGGGTGTTCGTTGTTCATCTCTTGTGTAAAATCCCAAACATCGCCGTGGGCGTTTGCTTTCATGGTAAGTTTGAATTTCGGTTTGGCAATGAGGTAAATAACTTCGTAGGTTGGCAAGAAATAACCAGGGTTAAAATTTAGGCCACCTTTCCGTCTCCAAATGATAATCTGACGAACCGGAAAGCCGCTCACGATATCTTGGCGGTCTTGCAATAAACCGCCCTGTACGCGCCATTTGTGATTATAGAAAATCACGCCATCCTCCGGGATAATCCTCATCATCTCGGTCAGGCAATCTCTCTGCCATTTCACATATGCGTCATGTGGCATACAGTCGTTATGGTGCGAATAGCCATTTTGCAGGGCGGCGTTTGCCCATTTTCCACCATTGCCATTTTTCATTCCGTTTCCGGTTGAATTTTTGAGATTGTAAGGAGGCGAAGTGATTATCAAATGCACCGAGCCATCCGGTACATCTTTCATAACATCAACAGCATTGCCGCAGATGATTTTATTCAGAAATTTTTTTGTAAAATCTGTCTTTTTCATATGGTTGAGACCACTTTTTTGAGATACCCTCTACAAGGCTCGAAAAGGGCAGATGTCTTTAAAATCACAAGTTCCGCAGTGGAATCCCGGCGTTGGATCAAAGTGTCCCTCCTTAATTCCCGCCACCGCTTCTTTGATGCGCTCGCGCACTTTGGCGAGGTCGTTTTCACTTCCTAGAAAACTCACATTGGAATTGTCCAGCAGATACTGATAAGTGAGGCGTCGAACCGGCTTTTTCCAAATTTCCTCGGCGGCCAGTTGATAGATGTAGAGCTGATCTTTCTGCTCCGTGCCAAGTTTCTCAAGCGTCTTTGGCGCTCCAGCTTTGTAATCAATGAGATGAAGACCTCCTTCGATCTCGTCTACGCGATCAATCTGCCCTTTGATTATAGCGCTTCCGAGCTTAAGCGTGAACGCCTGTTCAACCGCGAGCGGTTTGGGAGGATTTATTTTGAGCTCTTCATAGACTTTCGCAAGCGATGCGCGGCCGCGGTTTCGGTACGCTTCACGTGCTTCGTCATTTAGATACCACTCATCAATCCATGACGCGCGGTAGAGATCGTAAAGCGTTTCTTCGGCTGGCAACACCCCTTCCTTTATCCAGCGTTCAAAGAAAATCTGCAATGTCGTGTGCAGAGTTTTTCCAAACGACATCGTGTCCTTGCTCATCACGGGAATTTTGAAAAGATGGGCAAATTTATATTGCAACGGACAGGCGCGATACGCTCGATACTGTGTGAAGCTGAAGTGTTTTGGGAGTTCCAAGACGATTGCTTCTCTGCCGTGGCTTGGCACAAGTGTTTGATTGGGTGCCTCCTGAAAGACCGAGACCGGAGCGCGAGTCGTCTCCGAGGCCGTTTGAAGATCGAGCTCCTGCAAAAATCGCGAGAACTTTTTTTTGCGCGCTCCGCCATAATCCTCCGCCGACGTCAGGAAGAGCCGCTCTTTCGCCCGCGTCATGGCGACGTAAAAAAGCCGCCGCTCTTCTTCCAAATGTTCTCCGGATGCCATGGAGGGGATCAACTCATCAGGCACAGGGATGGCCTCTTTTCGGTGTTGACTCGGGAAGCGACGGTCAACGAGATTAACGATGAAGACATGCCGAAACTCCAAACCTTTGGACGCATGCACCGTCATCACGCGGATCGTGTCCGGCCCCGTTTCCATATCAAAATCAAGCGCGCCGGTTTCACCCGCTTCGCGTTCATGAGCGAATTCTTCAAGAAAACTGCGCAGAGATTTTTCGTCGTTGCGCGCTTCAAAGTTGCGAATGCGGACATAGAATTGCTGAAGAAGCGCAAAATCGTCTTTGGCTTGCACCTCGGGAAGCGCGGAAACCCATTCGACGAGGCCAGACTGACGCGCCGCGAGAATGAGCATTTCCGCCGCGCGCTTTCTTCTGGCAAGATCGGCGAGCTCGTTTCGGATGCCCTGAATCCGCTCCATGATCTCTCTTCCCGATGATCCAAGATCTTCAATCAAATCCAAATTCAATCCAAGCAAAGACTTTCCCTGTTTCACCGCCGCGTGTGAGAGACGCTCAAGATCCCTCGTCTCCATCTTCCACATCGGATGCGAGAGCACGCGGTAGACGCTCACGCTGTCAAACGGATTGTTGATGATGCAAAGCCACGCTGTCATGTCCAAAACAACCGGTTTCACATAGAGACCTCGCATGGCAAGAAATTGGTATGGCACGCCTCGAGTCTCAAACAACTCGACGAACGGCGCGGCGTGGTCGTTGGCTCGAACCAGAATGCCCACGTCTTTCCACGCGAGCGTCGGGTCTTTTTTCCGAGCCTCAAGAATGGCATCAAGCACGCCTCGCGCCTCCTCTTCGAGGCTTCCATAGTGAACGTGTTCCACAAAACCTCCCGTCTTCTTCTGCGCCGAGAGCTTCTTTAAAAGCCCCGTCTTCACTTCGAGCCGCGCCGGATTGTTGTGCTGGATAAAACCGTACGCCGCATCGAGGATCTCCTGATGCGAACGGTAGTTCGTCGTCAAGACAACATGCTTGGCATCCGGATACTGCTCGTCAAAGACGAGGATGTTCGCAATGGAGGCTCCGCGAAAACGGTAAATGGACTGATCGTCGTCCCCCACTACCGTGAGATTTCGCTCCGGCTCGGCTAAGAGCTTCACGAGTTCGTATTGCGATGTGTTTGTATCTTGAAACTCGTCCACGAGGATGTGTCGGTAGCGACGGCGGAGCGTCTCAAGAACAACCGGACGTTCCTTGAAGAGCTTGAGCGTGTAGAGAATGAGCCCGCCGAAGTCAAGCGCATTCGCTTCATGAAGGATTGCCTCGTAGGTTGCATAGGCTCTCGCAAGCTCTTTCAAACGGTTGTTTTCATTTACCCCTTCGGGCGAAGGGTTCAAAGCCTCCACGAATGTCCGATAATCCTCCGGCCAAACTCCCTCCTCCTTGAGTGAAGCAAAATGCCTAAGAAGATCGCGCAGATGCCGCGTCGGATTGCCAAGCGGCCGATAGTGATCAAGGCGGAAAGCGTCGAACCGGCTTCGAGCAAGGAGCCAAGCGTCAATCTCGGTGAGAATACGGAAGTCGCGTGCGAGGCCGATTTCCATTCCGTGTTCTCGAAGAACGCGCTCGCAAAACGCATGGAAGGTATGAACGGAGAGATCAAGATAGCCCATGGGCAGAAGCCGATCCACACGCTCCTCCATCTCACCCGCCGCTTTTTCCGTGAACGTCAGGGCGAGAATCTCGCTTGACTTCGCAAGCCCCTGCTCGATGAGCCATGCAATCCGCCGCGTGATGACCGTCGTCTTCCCCGTCCCCGCTCCGGCCACGATCATCAAAGGCCCACCGCGGTGCGTTACGGCCTCACGCTGGGCGTCGTTCAAATCGGCAAGAAGGTCAGACATAAGAAGCCATTATAGCAGAAGACCCCGACGAATGGTCGGGGCAGGAGCCTCTCGAGAGAGAGGCGAGATAGTCATGATCTGACACGGTGAGTGGCCGTCTCGGTTGCCAGACGGATGAGACGAGGCTCGTTCTTGGGATCACGTTCCAAGGCGGTAAAGGCCTCCGCGATGGCACCACGAGCACCAACGCGGTCGAGAGCCCGGGCGTTCGTGAAGTCTCCGGATCTCACAACGACAAGTGGAGAGGGTGGCACGTAATAGAGCACGTACTGGCCGGACTCCAGTTCAGCCGTGAGATGCCACACGACGAGACCGTTGTCCTCCAGCCAGTCGAAGCACTTATCCGGGTTTCTCTTGCGCGGCCAGAAGTTTCGGATCACCGCCCAGATGATTGCGGGCGGGAGGAGGTTCTCATCCCTCGTCCATCGATGATTGCACACCAGGATATCGAGGACGATCAGGAGCGAGCGATGCGTCGCGGCCATCCGTTTGGAGACCGTGCGAACGCTGACACTCTCCGTCGGCCTGCTCTCCATTTTTGGTCTGCTTGCACCCGGATCAGTGATGATACGAATGGGAGACCGATGCGTCACCACAGGATCGAGCTCAGGGAAGAGGACGACCTTGACTGAACTCGCGAGTGTGAGTTCGTAATGAGCGCCAATGTTGAACCCATACTCTTCGAAGACCGCACGGAGCAGGGCTGGCTTGACGTTGCCGGCGGAAGTGACGACGCCTTCACGGTTCAGGATCGCTTCAAGAAGCCGGCGGTCGCTTTCGAGGACGACGTTGTTCTCGATGGCTCTGCGAATCCTCGCGTTGGCGATCCGCGTCGAGTTGTCGAGCTTCTTGAGCCAGGGGACGTTGCGGATCAACCGGTCGCGAGGATCGATTCGGCGCGCATCAGACTCGCGGGCGATCTTCGCGATGCCCGCTCGGTGCGCTTCGAGAAGAGCCCAGCACAGAGCCACCGGATCGACCTTGCCGTTCGCGTTCAGAACGGGAACATACCTGTCAATCCACTGGAAGAACGCGAGGATGCTTTTGTTCTCCCACCCCTTCTTCTGAAGACGTGGGATGAGGTCAAGCCAGAGGATGATCGCTTGATCACGAAGAACCAGCTCGAGGATAGCGCCACAAGAGCTGGGTTTTGGGTCAGCGAGAACTCGCTTAGTCTGTCGGTCAAGACACATCAGCTTGGAACCTCCGCTTCAGCTGTGGAAAGGCCGTTTGCCGCATGGAAGCGACAGACGAACTTAATCGAAAAACGACCATTTGTCAAGATAAAAGGTCATTTTTCTTTTTAGAATTCCTCTTGAAAACTTCCTACATGTCCGTTCCGGAATAACTCAAGTTGAGCGATTTGTTGCAAAGGGGGAAATCAGGGACGATGTTGCCGGGACCGATTTCGCCAAAGAGAGGCCAGTTACAAAACGACGGATCGCGAGGAAAGCAACGCTCGATCTTCCCATTTTTCAGATGAACCGCCGTGAGGATTTCTCCTCGCCATGATTCAACGGCCGCGACGCCCCATCCGTCTTTGAGGGAAACGCGCGTGACAACCGGTTCTCCGGCATGAAGATCCACAGCCGCCAAGAGAACGCGCAGAGAGATTTCCAGCTCCTCCACTCGACAACGATAACGAGCATAGACGTCTCCTTCTTCAGCCGTCACGATTTCCCATGGGAGTTGTGCATACGCCGCGTAGGGATGGGAGAGCCTGACATCGCGCGCAACTCCGGAGGCGCGGGCGGGAAGACCAACGGCTCCGTACGCCACCGCCGCTTCGCGCGTCAAGATGCCCGTCGTCTCAAGACGCTCCCGCAATCCATCGGACTGCAAAGCCATCTTCACGAGATCCTGCATCTCTTTAACCGCTTCCGTCGCTGTCGTCTTGATGAGAGCGCATTCCCCGCTTGTCCAATCACGAGAGACGCCGCCAGGAACGATCGCCCCTCTCCAAAACCGATTTCCCAAAAGCGTTTGAGAAAGCCGCACGAGACGTTCCTTGATCCGGAATCCGTTCGCCGCCATGAGCGTGTATCCTGTCCCCATTCCCGTAATGTTGGCAAGATCGTGCAGATGCATCGTGATGCGCTCAAGCTCGCACAGTGCCGTTCGGATCGCCTTCGCGCGGGGAGGCACAACCGTCTCGGAAATTTTTTCTATCGCTTGGCAAAACGCCAGCGCGTGCGAAGCGGCCATGTCTCCGGAGAGGCGTTCGATAAACGGCAGAGCCTCCAAAGGCGTCTTGCCCTCGAGGAGTTTCTCGACTCCCTTGTGCGTGAAGAACAGCTTGCCTTCAAGTGTGATGATCCGCTCTCCGGCCACATTGAATCTGAAATGCCCGGGCTCAATAATGCCAGCATGGATGGGTCCCACGGGAATCTCATAGATCCCCTCCCCCTCCACATGATGCAGAGGATAAGGAACTTGCGCATGATCTAATTTCGTATCCCATCGAAAATCTTTCCGAAGTGGATGCGTCCCTACGGGAATGTTTTCGTGATGGACGAGACGACGAGGATCCGGATGCCCCTCGGGGACAATGCCGAACATATCCTGCGCATAGCGTTCGTACCAATGCGCTGCCATGACGGATCGCGTCAGAGACGGATACGTCGGATCATTTCCCGAGACAGACGTGGAGAGCGTCATCCAAAGCCTCTCTTCATCTAAAGACAAAATGACATGGATGCCAAACGACTTATCGGTGGCTCGATCATCCGTGGCGTAGAGGCTCGAAAGCGGCAATCCGCCTTCTTTCATCAGCCGTTCCACGATTCCGGCAAAGAGCGGTGCCTCCACGCGGCATCGAATTTCGTCGTTCACCCGTGAAGACGCGGAGGGAAGGAAAAGTTTGATTTGTTCGTACGTCATAGAGAAAGGAGATCAGCACTCACGGAAGAAAGAAGAGGCCAGCCTTGCCCCGAAAGCATCCAAAGGCCGAAGATGAGACCGATGCCGAGCTGGAGCGCCATAACCGTGTGAGTGAGATTCCATGTTTCAACCGGAACATCCTGTTTCTCTTCCGGAATCGTCGGATGAAACAGGAGTTCGAACAAATGCCGCATGAGCCCGAGTCCCGCCATCGTGATTCCTGCCAATGCCGCGGCGGAAAGAAACGGATGTGCGACGAGCCCCGTACCCACAAGAACGTACTCGCTCAAAAAGAGTCCGGACGGAGGCACGCCGATCAAGAACAGCGCGGCGGCCAAGAAGAGCAATCCCGTGCGAGGCGCGCGCTTTAATACGTCGTGTACCAGATGAAACTTCGTGGACTCAAACCGCTGGAGCAATTCGCCGGCGCCAAAGAACAATGCCGACTTTGAGAGGGCGTGTCCGATCATGTGAATGGTAAATCCGACCATTCCCAAAGGTCCAAGACCCGCAAGAAACGCCATGATACCCATGTGCTCCACGCTGTGGTAAGCCAACATGCGTTTGTAGTTGCGCTGGGACAAGAGGACGATGGAAGGGAGGAGAATCGTGAGGACGCCAAAGACGAGGAAGAATTGATCGGTCCACGCACCGCTCTTAAGCGTTAAGTCCACGATGCCCTTAAACCGCAGAAGAGTGAAGAAAGCGACATTGAGCAAGATGCCCGAGAGCATGGCGGAAACAGGAGACGGCGTTTTGCTGTGCGCGTCGGGAAGCCACGTGTGCATGGGCACGAGTCCGATCTTCGTGCCAAACCCGATAAAAAGAAACACGAAAGCCCACATCACGATGCCCTGATCCATGGATCCAGTTGCGCCGCGAAGAAGACTGATTTTGAATGCTGATGCCTCCTGCAGTCCCGCTTGTGCTCCGGCGTAACCCAAAATGAGGATCCCGAAGAGTCCGAGCGCAATGCCCGTAGAACAGATAACGATGTACTTCCATGCCGCCTCCATCGAAGATTTCTTTCCGTAGAAGGAGACAAGAAGCGTTGTGGAGAGCGTCGTGGACTCGAGAGCGACCCAGAGAATCCCGACGTTGTCGGCAAAGATCGCCGCAAGCATGGAAAGCACGAAGAGCGGAACGCACACCATATACAAACGCATCTGGCGGATAGAGACGATCCCCTTGCGCTCTTCGACGTGAAGATAGTGAAGGCTGACGAGCATGGCGCAGACGTAGAGCCACGCCACAAGGATTCCCATCAAGGACGCAAAACGACTGACCTCCCACCAAGACGTAAGTCGCGGATCCGTCCACCCCAAGAGGACGGGACCGACTGACCAAAGGATGGCGCAGAGTATCAAGACGGACGAGGCGAGGCCGGTCCATCGCAAGGAACGCCCGCTCATCTTCGGGAGAAGGGAGAGGAGGGCGGCAAGAAGGAGAATTCCAAAGGCAAGAAAAAGAAGCATACTTAGTCGGTCAATTCGCTCAAACGAGAGGTATCATGAGTGCCAAAGAGTTGTTGAACGCGACCGCTCAACGTCGCCATCAGAATCGCTCCGATGAGGACGGCGGAGTACACGCCGAATTCGATGGCCACGGGAATGCCTCCCAAGGCGCTCAAGGAGAAAGCCGCAATGCCGTTTTCTAAAACGAGAAATCCAAGCAGTTGGGAGAGCACGTCTTTTCGAAGAATCATCATCGCAAAACCCATAAACACCACTCCGACCGAAATGGGAAGCAGTGCGGTCATTTGAGTGGGTTCCAATCCGCCCACAAAGAGTGGCGAGCGCAAAGCCAGATAAATCCCGACGGCAAACACCGCGCCGCCGACAAACCAGCTCGCCGAAGGGCGCAGGGAGGAAGCGAGGCGCTTCGATGCGTGCGAACGTTCCGCCATGCGTGAAATCACGGACGGCACCAGGAACGATTTTACGACGATTACGGCGCCGGCAACGGTGATGAGGTGGATTGCAGACTCCTCCACGGCCAAGCCGAGCGCCAAACCTCCCAACGCCGCGGAAGAAAAGGCATACGACCGCAAAAGACTCTGCAGGCGCATCGTGGAAAAACAGGAAAGCGTGCCCGCAACGAAGAGCCCGATCATGAGCATGGAAAAAAGCGAAGCGTTGGTCATAGAAGAAACACGAGAATAAATCCGGAGAGAGAAAGGAAGAACGCAACGCTCATGTATTCCTGCAGGCGGAAGAACCGCATCTTCGCGATGCTCGACTCGAGGAGCGCAAGAGCGAATGATCCGACGATGAGCGTAGAGAGGATGCCTGCGGCCGCCAAACCGATCGCCTCGGGAGCGAGAGCGGCAGACGGCTTCACCCAGATGAGGTTTCCAAGCAGAACGAGAAACACCGTCAACTTGATCGAGGAAGCATACTCAAGCATGGCGAGATACGGACCCGAGTACTCCAAGAGCATGGCCTCGTGCACCATGGTGAGTTCCAAATGCGTGGCCGGATTGTCCACCGGATAACGGGCGTTTTCCGCAAGGGCGACCAAAACCAGCGCGGCGAAACTCAAGACCAAAGCCGGATGGGAGAACACGGACATGCCGTTTCCAAACACGTCTTGAATGGAAGAACTTCCCGCCACCACGGCAAAAGCAGAAAACGTGATGAGTGCCACCGGCTCGACGAGCGCGGCGATCGTCATCTCGCGGCTTGCTCCCATGCCTCCGAATGCCGTTCCGGCATCCAGTCCGCCAAAAACAAGGAAGACGGAACCGAGCGAGAGCACGCCCGCAAGAATGAAAAGATCAATTTGAGGAAGTCCGCCGTTTGAGAACAGGAGCGGAAGTGAAAGGACCAAGAACGCCGCCATTCCTAAAACCGCAAACGGGACGAAACGGAACACCCAAGAGACGTTCTCCGAAATGACGTGCTGTTTTTTAAGCGTGGTCAAAAGAGCCGTGTACACAATCCACGGAGGAGCTCCAAGCCTCCCTTGCAAGCGAGCCTTGAACCACCGGACCAAACCGATCGTCAAAGGTGAGAGAAGAAGCACGAGGACAAGTTGCAGAATGAGTGCGACAATCGTGGTCATAGGGCGATGCGGAGAGTCAAAATGAGAGCGGCAAAAATCAGGAAAAGATAGAACCGGATATTCCCGCTCTGGATTTTCTTCACCTGAAGGGAAAGCCCGATAAAAAATCGACCGAGGGGAAGATACCCGAAATCCATCCAAATGGACCGAAGGTTCATGTTGAAACTCTTTGAGGCAATCCAGGGGTTGGTCGCGAGAACCGGCAAGACATCCACGCTCTTCTTGGTGCGAAGGATAAGCCGGAAGAAGAAGCGAATGGGAGCGGAAAAAGCTGTGGCGGTGTATTCCATGGAAGCGTTTACGGGCGCTCCGCAATCCCAGCGGTGATACGCGCGTTCATGCTCCACGCGGCTCATGAGACGGCGCAGAATCCAAACGGCAAGCACGCACGCGAAGAGAAAGAGCAGAAGGACGGAAGGCTGAATCGCCGCCGAACCGACGGAGAGGAGCCAAAGCGATGGGACAGCGGCTTCTCCCCGAATGAGAGCCATGACCGCGGGCGCAAAGGGTCCAAGCAGAAGAACGCTCAAAGTAAAGACTCCGATAGAAAACATCTCTCCCCAAGCCGGCCGCTCGCAGTGCTCCAAAGCGTTCTCCGGGCTTCTCGACTCCGCAAGCATGGAGAGGGCAAACAGCTTCACCATAGCAAAGATCGCAAGTCCTCCCACGAGCGCCGAGATGGCAAACGTGAGAAGCAGGATGGCGTTCACAAACGGATCATGCAAAGAGAAATGCCCAAGGAGACTCTGGAAAAACATCCACTCGCCAAAAAAGGGACCGAAGGGCGGCAGGGACGCCGCGGCAAGCGCGAGGATGCAAAAGAACGCGGAAAAAACCGGCAGGCGTTTGGAAAGTCCGCCCATCTTCTCGAGACTTCTAGAATGGAACGCGCGCACCACGACTCCTGAAATAAGAAAGAGACCCGACTTAAAGAGGGCGTGGGCGATCGTGAAAAAGACGGCGGCGGAGAACACCACCTCAAACAACACTTCCAAGCCGCGGGAGGCGGCAAAAAATGAAATGCCGATCATCGTAAAGATGAGACCGATATTTTCGATACTGCTGAAGGCGAGCGTGCGCTTGAAGTCGCGGTCAAGGGCGGCGTAGAGAACTCCGTAGAGCGCCGTGAGAAGTCCGAACCCAAGAATCACGAGCGACGCCGTTGTTCCGATGGGAGGCAGAAGAAAGAGCGTTACACGCAAAAATCCATAGATGGCAATCTTCAACATCACTCCCGACATGAGAGCGGAGACATGGCTCGGGGCGGCCGGATGAGCTTCGGGCAACCATACATGGAACGGAACGAGACCAGACTTGGAACCGAAGCCGAAGAGAAACAGACCGAACGAAACCGGAAGTACCCATGCTGGTGCCGTCCCAGCCAAGTTTGTGAGCAGGGAAAAATCCGCAAAGAAGGATCCTTGAGCCAACAGGAGGAACGCGGCGAGAATGGCGGCGGCTCCAAGATGCGTCATGACCAAGTACAGAAGCGCGGCGCGGACAGATTCCGCCGAGCGGTCGCTCACGACCAAAAAGAACGAGGCGAGAGACATGATTTCCCAGCCGATCATGAAAGGAAAAGGTCCGGTAGATACGATCACGATCTGCATGCCGAGCACAAAAGCCGCCACGAGCGCGTTCAGGCTTGGCAGATGATACGTCGTCCGATAAGAACGCAGGTACGGCACGGCGTAAACGGCGCACAAGACGCTCACGAGAGAAACGAGAAAAAAGAAGACAGCGCCAAACAGATCCAGTCCGAACACGGGAGAAAATTTGGCGGAAGCGATAGAAACGCGCATGCCTATTTCGGGAGAAAGGAACACCGCGACGCTTGCCGCCATACCCAGAAGGCCGGAAAGCGCGAGGAAAATTTGCGAGAGCTTATGAAAGATCATCGCACGCCCGCCAAGAGCCGCGATGCCCGAGATAACGGTAAGCGAGAGGCTCGCAAAGAGAAGATAGGGAATGAAAAACGACATAGGTTAGGCAGGATGCTTCAAAACGCCCATCAGAGCTTTCAGAATCTGCGCGGGCGACGGCGGATCGCCGGGGATTTTGAGGTGAACGGGAATGACATTCTCAACCGCTCCGACCACGGCATAAGAATCTTTCCAGATGCCGCCCGTGCAGGCTCCGTCCCCCACCGCCACCACGATGCAGGGATGTGGCGTGGCTTCATAGGTCGTTTTGACCGCAGTTTCAAGATTGCGAGTTACAGGGCCCGTAACAAACAGCATGTCGGCGTGGCGGGGAGAAGCAACGAAGGAAAGTCCAAAACGTTCGATGTCATAGTAAGCATTGCCAAGCGCCGTGAGCTCGATTTCTTCCGCATTGGTAGACCCTCCGTCAACCGCGCGGATGCGAAGTGATCGGCCGCCATAGAGAGCATCAATGATCCGCTTGAGCTCGCTTCCGGCCGTCTCCAGTTCATCATCCGACGCAAATGCCGATGGGTGTTCTGTCACTTTGGGACCCAAGAATAGCGTCTGAAACAGATTCAAAATATACATAGGGTAAAAATCAGCCAAGATTGTAGACCCGAACGAGAAACGGATCAATGGGATGTCAAGAGTAACTTTGCTGAAATCTCAAATGCGAAGGCCCTGCAGATGACTACAGGGCGAGGTTGGTCCAGACGCCGGTTCTAATCGGCGAGGACGACGAAGTCGGATGGTGCAACCGGAGAAATTCGGCGGAAGGTCGGCGTTCGATCATGCCGATGGCACCACGCCTCCCAATCGCGTCGCGTGATGCGGTACATGCGGCGGTTGTGGCCGCCCCAGTCCACATGGACGGCGCAGACCACGCGCGGGACGTAGAGATGCTCCTTGAGCCGAGCCTTGCCCACCAGAAGCGACTGCATCTGTTCCTCGTCGCTGATGCCCTCGAGCCCGGCCTTCCCGCACGGGAAGTGCGCGATGAGAATGACCGTCGTGATGCCCTTGACTGATGGGAGCATCGTATCGCGGATATCCTCCTCGAGGGTGAGGAGGCGATGCTTGCCCTTTCGGTGCAGAGACGAGTCGGGATCAAGCGCGATGCCCGCCGCGTTCACTTTGAGCTTGTGGTAGAGCTCGGACACACCGCAGGCCTCGGCTACGCGGGCGAGAAACGCCGACATGTCCTTGCGCTGATGGCAGTCGGAGCAGACGACGACGATGGCGCCAGTCTCGTCAAGCCGGAGCTCCTCGGGCACGAAGTCCGTGAGGACGCGTTCCGAGGGGTCGCGCAGGGATTGGAGGAAGGTTCGAGTCTCGTCAGAAATGCTCATCACGTCCGGCTTCTCCCACAGCTACGCCATCGCTTCATGCGAAAGGCGGCGAAATGATGTACCTTTTCCCACTAATTGTCAACTAAAAATCGGTGAGTAAAAGTATCCGATCGGACATCTTTACTCACCGAACATAACTTGTCACGTCGTGACAATTATTTTTTAGGAAGCGGCTTCAAGGATTGCTTGTATGCGAACGCGGAGAGCTTTGTCGCCGCCAAGGAGACCGGATTTTTTCTCACCCAACGCATCTTGTAATGCTAGCAAGAGTTTCTCATGTCTTCCTTCAGCAACTCTCGCTCTCTTCTCGATTTTGTTCACCTCATCCCCTACTTCAGCCAAACGCTTTGTGAAGCCTGTTTCACTTTCAGCACCCGAGGCCTTCAATTCTTCGTTTCGTGTCCTTACAACTCCAAGTTGAAATGCCAAAGACCTATTTTCGATCTGTACTTCTTCAATGCTTCTCTCTTTTCCGGCGACCTCCCGATCTCTCTCCGCAACCGTCCTCACGAGTATGGCTCGAGCATCACGCCGAGCGCGGAGCAATAAATCCTTTGCCTGCCCAAGCGTATAGACTCTCAACTCGCTGCCTTCACCCTTGATGTCAAAAGCCTTCTCTGCCGAAGCGATTGGATGAGAGAGACGTTCAATGGTAGCGGCAAACTGTTTGTCGAGAGCGCGCACATTGCCATCCGGAGGAACCAGGGCACCAAGCTTTGACTCCGTCCACCCCGCCGCTTTGCGCTTATCCGTCAAGGTTGCAAAGTCTTCCGAATGATACGACGGTGTAGGAGGAACAATCTTATCAAGAGCGCGTTTGATATTAGCAAAGGTCATATCATCTGCCTCTCTTTGGTACTTTTGCCTTCGATGCTCCGGGATTGGTTCGTCAGACCATCCAGATGTATTCCCATTGAATCGCGTTATTTTGCCCGCCAGTTGTCTTCTTGGAGAGATATGATCCTTCTTGTCCGTAGGTGAGATGAAACCACTGCCATAACGCACGAAAGCGTCGTAAAGCCGATAAGACGCGGGGTGGTTCATCTTATTTACGTTCTCCAACATCCTCTCCGGTTCGAGGAAGTTGCCAGACCATGCGGTGACAAGTTGACGCAGTTCCGTCAGAGCCGTTCGCAATTCATCTTCGGAAGTGATCGTTTCAAGAACCGACTCGACCCTCATGCGGTTCGCTTCAAAGAAAACGAGATTTTTTCTTTGAGCCTCTTCTCGCGCTTGGATAGCTCCTTCTCGTTCTTCTAGTTCGCTTGTTAGTGTCCGTTTTAGCATCCAAGAATAATTACCGTCACTTTCCTTGAGTTGCGCGCTACCACGCAACGCGAGCATGGCATCCCTGAGCGCTTTGAAACTTGCATGTTCATTAGCTTGTTTGGATGCATCTTCATGAGCCAAAGCTTCATGAGCCGGTTTCAACTTCTCTTTCATCGCGAACGTTTCTCCATCCCACTCTGTCATGGCTTTTGCCGCCGGTCTGAAAAAAAGCTCCATGATCTCCATCTTCATCCCCTGTTCGCGCGCTTCGGGAGAATCGGGAGGAAACTCCAGACGCGCGGTGAGCGGGCTTGCCTGCAACACGCGAAACTTCTCTTCAAATTCGGATTCCTCGCCTCGATATTTTAGTTTCACCGATTCCAAAGCTTCCATCGCAAAATCACGCGCTTTTTCAAACAGTTGTTCGCGTACGTCCCTAAGTGCTTCGATCTTGCCTTCAAGATCTTCCGTCTTTGGTTCAACCGCCGTCAGGCGTCGAAGGGCATCGCTTACTTTGCGCAGACGCGCGATCACCTCCTTTGACCCCTCGGGAGCCGCAATGCCGGTTTCCTCTTCGGCGGCCTGTAACGCCCATTCGTATCCAACATGATCCACGCCAGCATCTTCCGAGGAAAGGAGAGCATAAGCTCGCTGAAGTTCCTCCGCGCGCAGGGCGGCCGCCTTTGATTGCTTTTTCTTCTCCTCCACCGAAGCGATTTCTCCGGCTCTTGCCGCGCGCACCGCTTCAACCGCCGCCACGTCGGCAGATGCTAGAAGAGCGTCTAAGTCATCGAGGGAAGATTCTCCTTCCTCGCGTCCATGTTCCAAACCGGAACCTTGTTGTTCTCTAGACATAAAATGATTCTAAAGGATTTATGCCTTCAATAATAACACAGAGCACATCCGCTTTAAACCTTCCCGACGTCTTTGTACTTCTTCCGCTTGAGAGCCACGCGATGGCGGGCGAGTTCCCTTTCAAGGCCGGCTGTCAACGCGCCAAAGTCAACGTCTTCTTTATTGCGGGCTTCTTCGAGAGTCCTCGCGGCGCGTTCACGGGCTTCCTCAATAGACTTCAAGTCGAGCTCCTCCGCCCGCTCCGCCGTGTCTGCCAAAAAGACCACCTCGTTCCCGGGACGCACTTCGATAAATCCCGTCGAGGCGACGAGAAGTTCTTCGTGTCCGTCCGTCTTTGTTCGAAGTTCACCCGATCGAAGCGTCGCCACGAGCGGGATGTGACCGGAAAGAATCGTGATTTCTCCAGCTTCCGTCATGGCGGTTACTTGATCCACCTGCGCCTCGTAGACAATCTTTTCCGGCGTGACAAGTTTTAGTTTTAATTTTTTCACACCTTTGTTTCTTTCAACACTTCCTCAATCGTCCCCTTCATATAAAACGCCTGCTCCGGCACATGATCGAGCTTGCCCGAGAGAATTTCCTTGAACCCGCGAACCGTTTCTTTGAGCGGCACATACACGCCTGGAATATTTGAGAACGTTTCTGCAACCGAGAACGGCTGGGAGAGGAACTTCTGGATGCGGCGGGCTCGTCCCACGAGCTGTTTGTCTTCGTCGGAAAGCTCATCCATGCCCAAAATCGCGATGATGTCCTGCAAGTCGCGATAGCGTTGAAGCACGCGCTGGACTTCGCGCGCGACTTCATAATGTTCTTCGCCAACGATGTTGGGATCAAGAATGGTGGAGTTGGAATCGAGCGGATCTACGGCCGGATAGATGCCCAGCTCGGCAAGCGAGCGAGCTAACACGACCGTGGAGTCAAGGTGAGAGAAGGTCGTGGCCGGAGCCGGATCCGTCAAGTCGTCGGCAGGAACGTACACAGCCTGAATGGAGGTAATGGAACCTTTTTTCGTGGAAGTGATGCGCTCCTGAAGCGCTCCCATGTCGGTGGCAAGATTCGGCTGATAGCCGACGGCGGAGGGCATACGTCCCAAGAGCGAGGACACCTCGGAACCGGCCTGCGTGAAGCGAAAGATATTGTCCACGAAGAAGAGCACGTCGCGGCCTTCCTCGTCGCGGAAGTATTCCGCCATGGTAAGACCCGTGAGCCCAATACGCGCGCGGGCTCCAGGCGGCTCGTTCATCTGCCCGAACACGAGCGCGGTTTTATCCAAGACACCGGACGCTTCCATTTCACGGTACAAATCGTTGCCTTCGCGCGTGCGCTCCCCCACTCCGGCAAAGACGGAATAGCCTCCATGCTCCTTAGCGATGTTGTGAATGAGCTCCTGAATGAGAACAGTCTTTCCCACGCCGGCGCCGCCGAAGAGGCCGGTCTTTCCTCCGCGCAAAAACGGCGCGATGAGATCAATCACCTTGATGCCCGTTTCGAAAATCTCCGCCTTCGTTGACTGCTCGATGAAATCGGGAGACTCGCGGTGAATCGGCAGGCGTTGTTTGATCTTGATGTCCCCCTTCTCGTCAATCGGAACGCCGGTGACGTTAAACATGCGGCCGAGCGTTTCGGGACCGACGGGAACGGAGATTGGGGCGCCAGTAGCCACGACCTCCATCCCGCGGCGAAGACCGTCGGTGGAGTCCATGGCAATCGTGCGGACGAGTCCCCCGCCGATATGCTGGGCGACCTCCAGCGTCAGAATCTTCTCCCCGCGATCAACGGTGAGCGCGTCGAGAATGTTTGGCATTGCCTCCGTGGGAAACCGGACGTCAACGACCGGCCCGATGATTTGTGCAATGGTTCCTTTCATAATTCTATTATCCTTACAGACCTACAGAACTAGAGATTAGTACGGATATACAGATCAAGAGAAAATCACTTGCGACATCTGTATATTTGTACAGATCTGTAATTCTGTAGGAGGATAAGGTTATTGTAAAGTGGCGGCGCCGGAGGAAATCTCCGCGATCTCCTGCGTGATGCCGGCTTGTCTGGCTTGATTAAAAGAGAGGGTGAGATCGTCAATCATTTCGGACGCGGCGTCGGACGCGCTACGCATCGCCATCATGCGCGCCGAATGTTCGCTTGCGGCGGCTTCGAGAAGCGTTTGCCAAACCATCGTTTCGGTGATGCGAGGAAGCATGACATCCAGCACGCGTGCGGGAGAAGGTTCGAAGGTGTATTCATGAGGGTCATTAGTAATCGGTAATCGGTAATCAGAGGATTCCGAGCCTGCCTCTCCCAATCCCTCCACCCCATCCGGAGCAAGCGGCAGGAGCGTGAACAGAGCCGGCTTCTGCGAAAGAGCGGAAACGAAATCCGTGTAGGCGACGATCACACGGGCGTACGTCCCCTTCTTAAATTCTTCCATCGCGAGCTGTGCGACGGGTTGGATCTCCTTAAACGCGGGGTTGTTGGTCACATTGACGAAGCTCGCCATCACGGCAATTCCGGCGCGCTTCATGACGCCCTCCGCCCTCCGCCCCACGGTTACGACGTCAAAACTCCCCTTCTCCCGTTTCTGCATATCGGCAAAACTCTCCTTGAGCACGCGCGCGTTGTATCCTCCGCAGAGCCCGCGGTCGCTCGTAAAGACGATGTAAAGCGTTCGCTTTGCCCCCTCTCGAGCGGACAAGAGCGGATGCAGAGAAGCATCAACATGCCCGCCAACCAGTCCGACCGTCTCCCACGCCAGTCTGGAAAACGGCCGCGTTCCCGTTACCGACGAGATGGCTTTACGCATTTTCGATGCGGCCACAAGCTCCATCGCTTTCGTGATTTTCTTCGTGTTCTTTACGGATCGAATCCGTTGTTTGATAACTTTTGTCGAAACGGGCATAGATTACAGAATGACATGGACCAGGGATTTACAAGTGCCCTACAGAATTACAGATGCCACTGCAGATTTACAGATGTACGGATGAGTACAGATTATACAGATGCGAGGGATAAGATTGGATCTTCGGAATCTGTATGAAGCGATCTGTAGATCTGTAAATCTGCAGTGGCATCTGTAATTCTGTAGGTCCGTGCTATCTACATTCTACTCGAACATCTTCACATACTCACTGCAAGCGGCGTTCAGTTCCTTCTCGATTTCTTCCGTCAGGTTCTTTTCCTCGTTCATCTTTTTCAAAAGCTCAGCCTTACTCCCTCGCAGATATTCGAGGAGCCCGATCTCAAACTCACCCACGCGCTCGACAGCCACTCTATCCACATGCCCCTGCGTGACCGCAAAGATCACCGCCACCTGTTCTTCAAACGGCATGGGCGCGTACTGCTTCTGCTTGAGCATCTCCGTCAAACGACGGCCGCGTTCGATCTGATTGCGCGTATTCTCGTCGAGGTCGGAGGCGAACTGCGCAAACGCCTCCAGCTCGCGAAACTGGGCAAGCTCAAGACGAAGTTTTCCAGCCACCTTCTTCATGATCTTCGTTTGCGCCGCGCCTCCCACGCGCGAGACCGAGAGACCAACGTTCAAAGCCGGACGAATCCCGCGATAGAACAGATCCGTTTCAAGATAGATCTGCCCGTCGGTGATGGAAATCACATTCGTCGGAATGTAGGCGGACACGTCGCCGGATTGCGTTTCAATAATCGGAAGTGCAGTGATGGAACCTCCGCCGTGAGCCTCATTCAAACGAGCCGAGCGTTCCAACAATCGAGAGTGAAGATAAAATACGTCTCCCGGATAAGCCTCGCGTCCCGGCGGACGGCGGAGAAGGAGAGAAATTTCACGAAAGGCCCACGCGTGCTTGGAAAGGTCGTCATAGACGATGAGCACATCCTCACCTTTTGCCATGAAGTATTCTCCGATCGCGACTCCAGCATACGGTGCGATATAGCTGAACGACGCGGGATCGGACGCTCCGGCCAACACGACGGTGGTGTACTCCATAGCGTCGGCTTCTTCGAGTTTGGCGACAATCTTCGCGATCTTGGATTCCTTCTGTCCGATGGCGACGTAAATACACTTCACGCCCTGCCCCTTCTGGTTGATGATCGTGTCAATCGCCACGGCCGTTTTGCCTGTTTGGCGGTCGCCGATGATAAGCTCGCGCTGGCCGCGTCCGATGGGAATGAGAGCGTCAATGGCCTTGAGTCCTGTTTGAAGCGGGACGCCGACCGGCTCGCGCGTCATCACGCCCGGAGCCACTTTCTCAATCGGATAAAACTCGGTCGCCTTGATGTCGCCCTTGCCGTCGAGGGGAATCCCAAGCGGATTCACGACTCGACCCGACATTGCATCGGACACGGGCATCGAAAGGATACGGCCGGTTGCCTTCACCATGTCGCCTTCTTTGATGCCGGAGACGTTGCCGAGCACGATGGCGCCGACGCGGTCCTCTTCCAAGTTGAGCGCGACCCCGGATGTGCCGTCCGCAAACTCAAGCATCTCCGACGCCTGCACATTCGAAAGGCCGGAGAGAAGCGCGGTGCCGTCTCCCACGGAGATCACTGTTCCGACTTGCGTTTCTTTCGAGGAGGCGGTAAAGGCGTTGATCTGTTCCTTCAAGGAGGCGATGATGTCTTCTTTGGTGGCGGATTTTGTTGCCATACTAACTTATGAGTTGTTGCTTGAGTAATTGAAGACGGGCTCGAATGGTGCCGTCAATGACTCGATCGTCAATGCGCACGGATGCTCCTCCGAGAACGTCATTCGCAACCGTGCTCGTTACCGAGACCCCCGCAAACTTCTCTTCGAGCGCTTTCTTCAACTCCTTGGGGAGCTCGAAGGCCGACACGACCGAGACGTTTGCAACGCCGAACTCTTCTTTCCAAACGGCGTCAAGCGCGCGGATCACTTCCCGCCAGAGGGAGAGTTCATGCCGATCGGCGAGATATTTCACAAAAGCCCCTGTAACGTCGTCGAGGTCGGACGCGCCGCGAGCCTGTATCTCCGCAAAAAGTCCGCGAGCTAATTGCTTGGCATTTGTCTTCATACGTCAAGCCCCGCCTCTTTCAACGTATTTACGGCAAGGGCTTCGGATTTCTTCTTGTCAATCGTCTCGCCAAGAATCTTTTCCGCCGCAAGGATGGCCATCTGCGCCACTTCTTTGCGAACCTGGGAAAGCATCTCCTCGCGCTCGGAGGCAAGTTGAGCCTTGCCCTGCACGACGATCTTCTCGACTTCCGCACGAGCCTTCTCCCCCATCGCTTTTGTGCGGGCCTCCGCGTCCTCCTGTGCTTTCTTGGCAACCTCTTGAGCCGTGAGACGAGCCTTCTTCATCATCTCATCGCGCTCGACCTCCGATGCCTTCATCCGCGCTTCAATTTCCTCCGCCTGCTTGACGCTCTTCTCAATCTTCTCGGAGCGAGCCTCCAGCATGTTCACGATCGGACGATAGGCAAAGCGCCACAAGACCAACAGCACCAACCCGAAGTTGACAAGCTGGGCCACAAAGATTTTTCCATTCAGCCCGAAAGCGCCGATGGGACCCGCGGCCTGCGCCGCCTCCACGGTTTCTTTGATGAGCGTCGGATCAGCCATAGAATGAGGGGATTAGGGGGTAGGAGCTAGAGGGTAAAGGCGACGACGAGCGCGTAAATCGCGATGGCTTCGGCGAAGGCCATGCCAAGAAGCATCGGAACAAAAATCTTTCCGGCGGCTTCCGGATTGCGGCCAATGCCTTCAACGGCCTTCATGCCGATGAGACCGATCCCGAGACCTGGGCCAAGAGCGCCAACGCCGATCGCGATGGCTTTAGCAATGGGAACGAGGAGTTCTGGGGACATACGATAGAGATTAGGATTAAACCTTTTAGTTAAATGGTTGAATGAACCGAGCTTTGTCCGAGAGGCTCTCGAGCAAGGATCGAATCATCAACTCGCCACCCCGGCATGCTCCGTATCGTGCGTCGGCTTGGTTGTGGCCATCACAAGGAATGCGAGCACCAGCATCGCAAAGACGGTGGCTTGGATGATGCCGACGAGGACTTCGAGAAAGATGAACGGGATGGGTAGGATAAATGAGAAGAGCCCCATCATGACGCCGATCAAGACCTCGCCCGCGAAGATATTGCCGAAGAGTCGCAGGGCAAGCGAGAGCGTCTTTGCAAACTCCCCCACCACTTCGATGAGGCCGACAAAGAATTCAATGCAGGCGACCATGATTGCCATCGGACCTTTTTTGAGAGAGAGGAAGACACCGCGCAGGTTGAAAAATTTGGAGATGTGCGCAATGGGACCCACGGAGAGAAGACCGGTCAGGTGGGTATAGAGAATGGAGAGACCGGCAATGGCGAGCGTCATGTTGAGATCGCTCGTGGCGGGACGAAAGAGCGGGACAAGTTCCACTTCCCCGTGGATCAATTCATAGATGCCGAATGATCCGACGCCGGGAATGAGTCCCATCCAGTTGGAGACGAGGACAAACAAAAAGATCGTGCCGACGAGCGGAAGAAACTTTTTCGCTCGGGGACGATCTTCCGTCACCTTTTGAATTTCGGAAAGGGAAAATTCTACGACGGCCTCGATCACGTTGTACATACCGCGCGGAATCATGGCAACACGCCGAGAAGCCATAAAGGCAACGGCCACGAAAAACAGCACGGCGATCCATGCGTTCAGCATGGAGTTGGTAATGGGAAGTCCTGCAAAACTCCCGATCGATTCGGCGGCAAGTGGGACGATTCCTAACATAAATCGGCCAAAGTATAGCCTCTTCCACCATCAACGTCAATCCAAATTTGCACAGAAATCAAAAAACCTCCCGAAAGGAGGTTGTTTGATCTCCAGAAGCCATCTCGTTGAGACAGACTCTGGGGGGTGCCATGCAGTAGAACGGAGGCGTTCACTGCACGGCTGTGGAGGGACGAGGAGCGCGATGCGCTACAACTCGTCCTCCGAGAGGTTCTCCAGCACCTGGTGCCGGAAGGACAGACCGCGAGGGGCTCGTCCCGGTGGGTCTCCTTGGCCGGCTAGGAGCGGTTGCCGCGCGGGGGCGCCGCGGGGGTCTCCTCGGCGGGGGCGGGCGGACGCTCGACGGCGGGCTTGGGCTCGGAGCCGTCCGCCGCGGGCGGGTCCGCGGCCACGGGGACGGCGGGCTCGGCGGCGGGGGTCTCCTCGGCGGGGGCGACCGGACGCTCGACGGCGATCTTGCCCGTCGCCGCGACCGCGAGCTCCCAGAGCTTCGCCTGGTGGCTGTCCACGAACGCGTTCGCGTCCGCGGCGGACCGCTTGGCGCGGGCGCTGGTGGTCAGGACGAACACCACGTACTTGCGCACGGGGTTGGTGGCGTCCATGCCACTCTCGCCGGGGGTGTGCTTCTCCTGGACCTTCGTGATCTGGTCGGTGAAGACCCGGCTCCCGCGGATGCCGAGGGCAGTCTTCCCCTCGAAGGTGTAGCCGCCGATGGAGAAGCTGCCGTCCTTGCGAACGAAGGCCGAGGACTCGACCGTCTGGGCGGTGCGGCGCTGGTGCTCCGTCCACTCCTCCTGGGTGGGCTCGTCGGGGTAGAGCGCGGCGTTGAGCCGGCGCACGACGAAGTGCGTCAGGTTCTCCGTCAGGGTGACGCCCACGGGCGTTCCCTCCTGGGTCACCTTCCGCTCCCTGCCGCGCCCCTCGACCACCCGCAGGCACGTCTCGGGGAGGTTGAGGCTCTTGGGCCCGAAAACCCACTTCCCGCCGAGCTTCCCGAGGTAGAACCGGTCGGCGCGGGGGCGGGTGTTGCGCCGGAAGACGATGTTGCCGCGCTGGAGCGACATCATCGTCGTGAAGGCCTCGAGCGTCTCGACGCGGTAGATGTCATCGCCCAGAGCCGCGTCGCGGTGGAAGTACCCCGCCTTGATGGCGGCGGAGATGTCGAGCGGGAGGGCGTAGGGCAGGGAGGTCGACTCGAGCACCTCGTCGTCATCCGCGTTCGCGTCCGAGTCGTCGAACTTGAAGACGACGAGCTCGAGCTGGATGCCCGCGGGGACGCGGAGCGCGCCGGTGACCCGCCGGACATTCCCCGTGTTGGCAAGGATGTCCTGCAGGGCTGGGTCGCCCGACTCGAGCGCGAAGAGCCCGTCCCTCTCGCCCAGGCTGGTGCCGACGAGGACGTCGAAGTGGCTGGGCTTGAAGCCCGATCCGGTCTGCGCGTTGATCATCACCGAGTTGAGCCACTCGGCGACCTCCGCGAGGAGCTTGGGCTCTTCCTTGCGGCGCTGCGCGATGCCCGTGAGGAGCTCGGCGGCCTTGTCAGCGGTGATGGTGCCGGCAGACTGGAGCTGCGGCACCTGGAACTCGGCGGCGGCGAAGCGGTCGGCTCGTCGCACCGAGGGGGGGATCACCTTGGTGATCTTCATGGGAGAATCTCCGAAACATCGGCTGGGTTTGATTCCGGCCGAGTGGAAGTACCCGCAAGTCCACTACAGACCGCGAGCGTCAGATTACGCTTCCCCGAGTCATTTTAAATGAACGGGGGTAAGGGGAAGCGACGAGGAAACCTACTACAAAACCCCCATTTCGTCAATAGAACTATGGCTGTTGAAACATTGACGAAATGGGGGTTTTGTGATAGGTTCGAGCGTCCGTATCCTGCTAGAACGCCTAGAAACTCCTTCCGAAACCTTCGGAACCACCTGCCAAGGAGACACACCATGGACACCAATGACTACCTGGTTCAGGTAGCGCTCCTCTTCGCTCCCGATCCCGAGGGACTCAAGGGGAAGTTCAACATGCGCTCGGCGTTCGAGAGCGATCGCCTGCGTGAGAGCACCTTCAGCGAGAAAGTCAACGGGAAGACTACCGACTTCGAAACGTTTCTCACCGAGGTCGGAGTCCCCAAGACCATCGAGGTTGGATCCGAGAAGATGTCCAAGAAGCCTGTCATGGCCATCATGGCGGCTCTCCGAAGCGGGGAGACGATCCGCCAGGAGAAGAACGACGAGCTCGGCGAAGGCAACCAAGCCGATGTCACCGACAGCGACCTCTACGACAAGCTCGAACCCGCCCTCGGAAATGACGATACCAACCTCCTCCTCAACACCGACTGGGTACGGGCCGGCCTGCGCGAGTATGGCCGTATCATGCACCTCGAGCTCGAGCGCACCGGCAACGACGAGCCGCTGAAGACCATGGCGGAACTCCTCGGCAAGGAAGCGACGCCGGAGGTCACCCTCGACAGCGTTCTGCAAGCCGCGACGGCCGGCATGAATGCCGACGAGCTCAAGGCCGCCGCCGATCGAGCCGTCACCGCTCCTCCAACCCCTCCCGTCGTCAAGCACCCCGGCATGGCCGGCGCGGACAGTACGACCGACCACCCCGTCATCCACATCGCTCCGCCCCCCGGTCCGCCCAAGGCAGTCCTCGACGCCTACGCGAGGATGACCGAGCAGGCTCGAGCGGGCGAGCGGCGAGAGATGGGCTACGCCGAGGTCTCAGCGATCGTCCTCCAGATCCTCCTCGCCATCATGTCGAAACTCAAGCAGCTCGAGAGCTTCGATACCCTTCTGCGGCATGTCCGCCAGAACAGCGTCCCCTCTCTTGCTCACCTGCTCTTCGAGCATGACAGGAAGAGGCTTTGTGAAGAGCTCGGCTGGAAGACGATGGAGGATGCCAAGCGCGACCTCGTGCGCTATGACGGCACGATCGTCCTCACGCCACAGGACTCCATTGCCTTCACGACGAAGGCGCTGAAACTGCGAGCGCCGCTCTTCGCAGCCGCCAAGGCCGAAGCCGAGCCTCTCTCTGCGGAAGCGGCTTCCAAGAAGACGACTCCTGCCCCCTAGGACAAGCCCGCCCGGCTACGCCATTCGGGCAAGCCTCCCCAGCCTGTCCTTCCAGCACCAGGTGCTGGAGAACCCTCTCGAGAACGGGTCGAAGCGCCACGCGCTCCCCGTTCTCACACCCCCCCCAGAGATCACCTCAAAGAGATGGCTTCTGGAGATTACAAAACCGTCTTGAGCTTGTCGAAAGGCGGTTTTGTGTTAGATGAGCTTGAAGATGTGTTTAGCGTTTTGTGTTGTTGTCTCGGAGAGTTCTTCGAGCCTAACGCCTTTGAACTCCGCGAGAAACTTCGCCGTATGAAGGACATACGCCGGCTCGTTTCTTTTGCCACGCATGGGCGCTGGAGCAAGATAGGGCGCGTCGGTTTCAATCAGTATTTTTTCCAATGGAAGAGCCTTTGCCACTTCGGCAAGCTCTTTCGAGAATGTAACGATGCCCGAGAACGAGATGAGAAAACCAAGTTCGATAAATCGCTGTGCTTCAGCGAGCGTTCCCGTAAAGCAATGCATAACTCCGCGCTGTACAAGTTGCCCTTTGTCAATCGCTTTCTCGATCATCTGTGCCTGATCCGCGTACGCGTCGCGGCAGTGAATCACAACCGGCTTCCCCACCTCCGTTGCCAGTTCAAACTGCCGCCGCACCATTTCCTTCTGTGTCTCGATAATCTCTTCGCGGGGCAGAGGCGCCCCGCCTATTTTCTGCTCCGGAATGCGGTAATAATCAAGCCCGCACTCGCCGATGCCGACACACTTCGGATCAAGCGCGAGCGGCCGATACGCTTCCGCATCGAATGCTTCCGTGCGCGTCTTCACCTTCGCCACCGCCACCGCCTCGTTCTCGTCAATAAACTCCTGCTCGGTTGTGTGATTGGGATGGAGTCCTACCGTCGCCCAAACACCCTCGTGCGTGCGAGCAACCTCCACGGCTCGTCGAGACGTGTCAATCTGCGTCCCCACCGTTACCATCAAAATGCCGGCCTCTTGCGCCCGGCGAATCGCTGTTTCCATGTCGTCATTGAAAGCTTTGAAATGGATGTGCGTGTGGGAGTCGAAAAGTTGCATACGAACATTAAGCGTCTGGAGTTGAGGGCGACCCACGACGAAATTTGGAACCGCAGGCTCTCAAAATTTGTCCCCGATCGCAAACAAGCGTTGGAGGTAAAGAATATTCTCTGCTAGAAAAAAGAGAGAGATTGCTTAAAACGGCAACCAGGCGATCAGAAATCCCGTGAGTCCCAAAATCCAGTTGGCAACCGTCGAGACGTTGATGGACGCGGTGAAAGCTCCGGCGGGAAGATACGCGAGCGCCGCGTGAACGAGCACGCCCGAGACAACCACGCCTTCAAGAAATCCGAGGATGCCGCCCAACAGGTGGTCGAGAGAGGAGATGAATGGGAGACGAGCAATAATGCCGATCGTCCGTTCAAGCAAGTAAAAAACAAAGCCGACCAGACGACTGATGATAAGAAAAAGGACGATGAAGATGACGACTGTCCACACAGGTCCAACCGAGACAAACGCCGAGAGCCAATCAACAACGTAGCCGAGCGCATAGCCCGCTCCCACGATCGCAACGATCGCTCCAACAAGACTCCCGACGGTATGAAGCAGACCAAAATACAATCCGAAGATGATAAACACGGCGATGAGAACGAGAAGCGCGAGATCAATGGGCGTGAAGGTCATACGCGGGAAGAAGTTGCGGGATGCCCCTCCTTTTCAAGGAGGGGTTAGGGGTGGTTATCAACCGAGACGTGGGAAGAGGGGCTCGCCTTTGCGAATGATCTGGCCTTCCGGCAGACCTCCCCAAACTTGAGCCTCTAGGAACGTTGTCTTCAGTATAACATCTTCATCAAACCCAAGCGACGCAAGCATCTTCGTCGAGGTCTCCGGCATGAACGGCCGCAACATCCACGCAACCATGCGGAGCGATTCGAGAAGCGTATAGATCACCTCGTCAATGTCATCTTGCCTCCCCTCCTTCGCCATCGCCCACGGCTTCTTTTCGTCAATCACCGCGTTCATCCAACGAATCACACTCCACGCCGTCTCAAGCGCATCGTGGAGCCTGAACGTCTCCATGGCCTGCGTGTACGTATTCCACGGATTGCCAAGACCCGATGACAGCGGAGCGTGAATCGCCGGCGCCTTTCCCTCGCAAAACTTTTCCGTCATGGTAAGCGTGCGCTGGAGGAGATTGCCGAGATCGTTGCCGAGTTCACCGTTGTAGCGATCGACAAGCCGCTGTGTCGAGAAGTCGCCGTCGGAGCCGAACGGAATCTCACGCAGAAGATGAAACCGCACGACATCATTGCCATATTGCTCAACCAGCTCAACCGGATCAATCACGTTCCCAAGCGACTTGGACATCTTCTCGCCGTCGATCGTGAAGAAGCCATGCGCAAAAACGGTTTTGGGAAGCTCATACCCAGCCGACATGAGCATGGCGGGCCAGTAGGCGCAATGAAACTTGATGATGTCTTTGCCGACAAGATGAAGGTCAACCGGCCAGCGGCTCGGATCGGCCGAGATATAATTGATGAGCGCGTCAAACCACACGTAGATCGTCTGTGACAGGTCACCCGGAACCGGAATGCCCCACTCGAGATTTTTGCGCGAGATGCTGAAGTCGCCTGCAAAGTCGCGGATGTAAGATACGATCTCATGGCGCCGAGATGCCGGTTGGATGAATTCGGGGTGTGCCGCAATGTAGTCCAGAAGCCGCTCTCGATAAGCGGAGAGCTTGAAGAAGTAATTCTCCTCGCTCAATTTCTCCGGAGCGCGCTTGTGATCGGGACACAGGCCTTGGGCAAGCTCGGCTTCTGTTTTATACGCCTCGCACCCCGTGCAATACAGTCCCTCGTAGGTTCCTTTGTAAATATCGCCCTTCGCCTCCACCTTCTTCCAGAATTGCTCGACAAACTCAATGTGCCGAGCCTCCGTCGTGCGGATGAAGTCGTCGTGGGAAATGTGAAGGCGCTTCCACGTCTCTTCCCAAATGCCCGACATCTTGTCGACATACGCCTGAACATCCTCACGCGATGAACCGCCTGATGCTTCGACATTTTTCTGCGCATTTTCATCCGTGCCGGTGAGATAAAAAACGTCGTCGCCAAGAAGTCGACGATACTGAGCAATCACGTCGCCGGCAATCGTGGTGTAAGCGTGGCCGATATGCGGCGCGCCGTTGACGTAGTAGATGGGCGTTGTTAGAGAGAACTTCATAGCTTTTTGGGCGCGATCACAAATACGAATTCGCCCTTGATCGTATCAGCTTCGAGAACGGCCGTCACTTCGGCTGGCGTTCCTCGATACAACGTCTCGTGGAGCTTTGTGAGCTCTCGCGCGAGAAGAAGTTGTCGTGAGGGCATCACGCGTACAAGCTCGGCAAGCGCTTTTTGTGCGCGGTGGACGGACTCGTAAAACACGATTGTGTGTTCGATGCGTTCAAGGCGGTCGAAAAAACTCTTCCTCCCTTTCTTGTGCGGAGGAAATCCGAGAAAGGTAAACACATCAGCCGGAAAAGCGGAGATGGAGAGAGCGGCCGTGAGAGCCGAGACGCCGGGAATCGGCGCCACCTTGAGATCGTCTCCAAGCGCGGAGATGGCATCGGCAATGAATCGTCCGCCGGGGTCGGAGATATTAGGTGTTCCGGCATCGGAAACAAGCGCAAGATTTTTCCCCTCGCGTAGAAGTTCAATATAACGCGCATGTCTGGCCGATGTGCTGTGCTGATGAAGCGCCTGCATTGACGCGCGAATGCCAAGCGCGGAGAGAAGCTTCCCCGTTACTCGCGTATCTTCACACAAGACAAGATCAACAGAACCGAGTACTCGGCGAGCTCGGTTCGAGAGATCTTCTAAATTGCCGATGGGCGTTGCGACAACGTAAAGAGTCGGCATAATTACTCTACTTGCGGTTCTGAAGGAGTATCTTTAACCGTAAGTTCCTCGGCGCGTTTTATGTCTCCGATCGGATCATAGAGTTGGGTCTCTGGGAAAAACGCATACCACACATACCAATACGCCGGCCGAAGGATCACTTCCGTCTCACGGCCCGCAGAGTCTTCCCCCACAGCCGACATCCCCGACGAATCGTAACGAATCGTGAGTTTACGGCCTTCGATTTCGTCCACAATCTCTTTCTCCTCAAGGAGATACTGAAGCGGATAGGCCGACGTTTGCCCCTCCGGACCAATGTAGCCGTAAACCAGCTCCTTGGGATGCAGGCGATCGTCGCGCGCGTCAAGCGGGAACATCACGCGTCGTTCCTCCTCATAACCGAAATACGGATTGCGAGTGTAGTCGCGCACAAGGCCAGTTTCCCGAGAGAGCGTTTGAGAGGACGGAAACGATTGTTTCCACTGCGCCCACGTCATGATCCGTGCCGGAATCTGTACAAGCTCCATACCTTCGAAACTCCCCGTCACCGCTTTACCCAACAACTGAATCCAGCGCGAGTCGGTTTGCCGATCATAGAGAATCGTGTTGGCGTTCCACACTTCGCCCGACACGCCGAAGTCGAGCGTCTGTCCGCCAACCGTTCGTTCGTACACTTGACCCGAGTTGCATAGGGCGCAGGAGGTTACGACAATCGGAACGCCGCCCAACGTATCGTTGACGACTTCATGCCAAACGAGAATTTGATACGGATAAAATCGCGTGATGCCGCCAAGCGTCACGGAAAGTCCCTGGCCGTCGTCACTCAAATAGGCGTCCGCGTCGCTCACGGAAACAAAGATGGGAGCATCAATCGCTGGAATGCCGTCCTTATTGACTCCGGCCGAGACAAAGCGATTATCCATCGTCACCTCGGTTTCTATAGAAGGCGCTGGGCCGATCGTCCTCGAACGCAACTCGACGGTCGCGATCACGACGACAAGAATCACGAAAAACGCTACGAATATCATCTGCCGATCTTTCATAACAGGCTTGAGTTTATCAGTTGAACTTTCCCGCGTCTACAGGGTATACTGGGAATCTCATTCATGACCATTCTCTCGTATGGAAAACGATATCTTTGACTGTGACATGATGCAAGCGCGCGTCGGCAAGCCAGCTCCGGAATTCAATCTCGAAGGCGTCGCCTCGGATGGCGAGTTTCGGCGCTTCAACCTCCGAAATCACCGAGGCGACTGGGTCGTGCTCTTTTTCTACCCGCTCGACTTCACCTTCGTGTGCCCCACAGAGATTACGCAATTCTCCGAACAGATGGCAGATTTTCACAAGCTCGGCGCCGTCGTCTACGGATGCTCGACCGACAGCGTGCACTCGCACAAAGCATGGCTCAAAGATCTCGGCACACTCAACTATCCTCTCCTCTCCGACATGACGCGCGAGGTCGCCGACGCTTACAATGTGCTTATTCCCGAGGAGGGCATCGCTCTGCGAGGGACATTCGTCATTGATCCGGAAGGCGTTCTGCGCTACGCCGTGTACAACGATCTCTCCGTCGGCCGCAGTGTGGATGAAATTCTGCGTGTCTTGGCCGCACTCCAAACCGGCGAACTCTGTCCTGTGAATTGGAAGCCGGGGGCAAAGACGCTCGGCAAGGCGTAGAGTGTAGATGGTAAAAAGTAGATAACGAAAAATACGAGAGCTCGTCTCTCGTATTTACTTTGTGACAACGTCTAACGTTTGACTTCAAACTTTTTCTTTAGCCTCCTCCGATCATACCCAATCACTACTTCATCGCCGACTACAACGACCGGAACGCCAACCTGTCCGCTCATCTCGATCATCTCGTGTTGAGCCTCCGCATCCTCGGAGACATCAACATCCTTATACTTCACCTTCAATTCATCAAGAAGCTTCTTGACGCTCTTGCAATACTTACAGGTGGGAATGGAGTAGACGGTGACATTTGGCATAGGGTTAGGTTCGTGTCAGATGGCGCCAGAATCCGGAAAGATGCGGCAAGGCGGCGGCCAGTTGTTGTTTCGTCATGCAACCAGTATACCACCTCACTAACCTTTCAATTGAAAGGTTAGCCTGATACGGACAGATTCGGTTGTGAGAGAACGTACTCACCCATGCGAGTTTGTTCAATCAGTCCGGCTCTGGCCATTTTTTTGAGATGCTTCGACGTTGCCTCTTCCGATATATCAAGTTCATGAGCTAAGTCAAGAACGCATGTCGAGCCACTCTCATGCAAGCGGAACCAAATGGTGAGCCGACGTTCACTGCCAAGAGCGCGAAAAAAATCAGCTAAGGGTGTCATAGAGTTTGCCTAACCTTTCAATTGAAAGGTTAGTTCGATATGAGTTAGACAAAACAAAACTCCGCCGATGACATGCGGGAGACACAACTCTCACGACATGTTGTTATGGGGGAGTTTTGTTTGTTGGTTTATTCCAACACGTTTTTTTGATTTTGTCAATGCATCTCTGTGGATAACGGCACCGTTTTTCGATCGTACCCAAAGTTTTCTTCATCGATCAGTTCGATGCGATCGAGAACGAGCCGATACCACACATGCTCTCCTAAGACATCATCGGTTGGTAACGGCTCCGGTTTGCCCAGCTTGCGAAAATATTTTTTCACAAGTTCAAAATCAATCGTCTCTACGCGCTCCGCTCGACCGGAAATTTGAACACCAAGATCCGGAGTCCCCGATAGAAGATCCGACATACTCAAATACTCCGCAGAAACTCGATCATCGTCGCAACGCCAGCGCCGGTTCCACCGTATTGCGTGTAAGGATTCATGGGTGTCTGCGCGAAGGCCGGACCGGCAATGTCGATATGTGCCCAAGAAATTCCTTCACTTACGAACTCTTGCAAGAACAACCCCGCCGTAATGGCGCCGCCGTATTTGCCCCCGACGTTTTGAAGATCCGCCACTTTGGAATCAATCAACCTGCGATAGCGCTTTTCAAGCGGCAGTGACCAGAGACTCTCCCCCGCCTGCGTCGCCGTCGTCATAAGCTTGGTGTTGAAATCCGGATCGTTCCCCATCAACCCCGAGATCTCCTCGCCAAGCGCTGCCATGCACGCGCCCGTAAGCGTCGCCAAATCGACAAGATAATGCGGCTTCAGCGTCGAGGCATACGAGAGTGCGTCGGCAAGCGTCAATCGCCCTTCCGCGTCTGTGTTCAGCACCTCCATCGTCTTCCCATTCATGGCCTTCAGAACATCACCAGGACGGATAGCCGTACCCGACGGCATATTTTCCACCGCTGCAAAGATTCCGTCGACGTGCACGCGCGGCTTGAGTTCGGCAAGGACGGAGAAGATCCCCAGCACCGCCGCCGCTCCCGCCATATCGCACTTCATGTGCGTCATGTACTCGGCTGGCTTGAGTGAGAGACCGCCGGAGTCAAACGTAACGGCCTTGCCCACAATGGACACACGCTTCCTCGCTTTTGGCGCCTTATACTCCATGTGCACAAAGACGGGGCCGTGATCGGATCCTTGAGCGACGCCCAAGACCCCTCCCATGCCAAGCTTCTTCATCTCATCACGCATGAGAAGTTTTACCTTCACGCTGCCGCCGCTGTTCTTCGCCACCGCTTCAGCAACGCGCGTGAGATTCTTCGGCGTCATCTCCATCGCCGGCTCGTTGACGAGATCGCGCGCAAAGATCGTTCCTTGCGCCACGATTTCGCCAAGCTCCATACCGCGCTTGGCAAGACGCGCATGATTGCCGTTGCTTGTTACGATCTCCCAACTTTTCACTTCGTGCGGTTTCTCCTCCGGCGTCTTCTTGAGCTTCACAAATTCGTACGCGCCCAGCCGAAGACCCTCCATCTGCGCGCGTCCGCACTCCATCGCCGGAAGACTGCCAAATCCGGCCCCATGAAGAATCGAGACAATCTTGTTCGCACGAAGATTCTTTGCCGCTTGATAAGCTGTGGCGGAAACTTCACGCACGACTTGAGAAGAGAACTCTTTTTGGTCGCCAAGACCGACAAGCAAAATCCGCTTGGCCGGAAATCCGTCGAACGTGCGGACAAGAAGCGTTTCGGAACGCCCAGCCTTAAATCCTTCCTCCTTCGCAATCTTGGAAAGCCGTTCGTCAAACTTATCGTCAACGGCCTTCGTGGCTCCTCCGAATTTCGTCCACTTGGCAAATTCGTTGACAATAAGCAGATCGCACTCCTGTTCCTCCAAATTGCCTTTGCGTAATGTGATATTCATAGTATCGTTGGTTCAAAGTTCAGCATAACAGAGCCCCCTATAAGCGACAAGCTACTTCTATGATTCCCTCGCACGCAAAAAAAGTCTTCTCCGGCATTCTCTTCGACGTCTATCAATGGGAGCAGGAGCTCTTCGACGGATCAACGACGACATTCGAGCAAGCCTGGCGCGTGGGCAATGTGCAAGTGCTTCCCGTTCTCGACGGTAAGATTATTCTTTGTGAGGAAGAGCAGTCGGGACACGACCATGTTTTTATTGGGTTGCCCGGAGGACGCGTGGAGCGCGGAGAAGACGAGCTTGAGGCGGCGAAGCGCGAGCTCTTGGAAGAAACGGGGCTTGAAAGCGACGACTGGGAGTTCTGGTTTGCGAGCGAGGGATTTTGGCATGTCGATATTCGTCGAGCTACCTACATCGCCCGCAACTGTCGGCACCTTGCGGAACCCAAAACCGATCTCGGTGAGAAGATCTCTTGCAAAGAATTTACACTGGACGAACTGATCACGTTGGGTCGAGATCCGAATTTTTACGAAGACACGTTACGCATCAAGCTCCTTGAAGCTTACTACGACGAAACGACTCGAGAACAATTGAGAGACAAGCTAAGTCTGAATGAGTGAGCCTATTCAACCATTTAACTAAAGGGTTGAATACTCACAATAAGCTCTTGACAAGTTTTTGAAAGAAAGTAAGGTGGCCGCGCCAAGAGTTCATCTCACGGCAGAGAGCCCGTGCGTGGCGAGAGCGCGCGGGTTTTTGTTTTCAAAAGATAAGACGAGCGAGAGAGTCTCCAAAGAGCGTCAAAAGCCCCATACTAACGAAAAAGCCGATAGAACTGACGGCGAAAAAGAGACGGAAGCGGACGCGGGAAAGTCCGAAGGCGAAACTCAAGATGTCTACCGGCATGAGCGGGATGAAGTAGAAAAACCACAGGCGTCGAACTTGTTCGAGATAGCCGCGTTCGTCGAATTTAGGATCGAGCCGACGCACCAACCCGATTCCAAGCCACCGAGCCAGCCAAAAGGCGATGCTTGATCCAATGATGTTTCCCATCCAAACGTAAAGAAACCCCTCAAAGCCGTAAAGCGCGCCGGCGACAATCGGAGGTACGCCGCCGGGAATCGGCGCGATCACGACTTCGATCGTCACGAACGCGATGAGAGCGACGGGGCCCCACACGCCGAGTCGTTCCAAGAACGCTTCAAGCGCGGAGACATCGGCAAGGCGAATTTCATCTGCAAGCAACCACGAGGCAAGAACGGAGACAACCATTAATAGGACGATGCCCGCGACATACTTATGATGACGAAGTGTGGTCACGACCGCTCTCATATCACAACTCCATCTCTATTCCCACCGGACAATGATCGGATCCAATAACTTCAGGCAGAATGAAAGCATCCTTGAGACGCGACGTAAGTTTTGGCGAAATGCACACATGGTCAATGCGCCAGCCGATGTTGCGTTCGCGCGATTTTGCGAAATGACTCCACCACGAATAGGCTTCTTGTCTGTCGGGATAGAGTTCGCGAAAGGTGTCAATGAATCCAGCTTTGATGATCTTATCGAATCCCTCGCGCTCTTCGGATGTGAAACCGGCGTTCTTCACATTCTCCTTCGGACGCGCGATATCAATCTCCTTGTGCGCGACATTGAAGTCTCCGCAAACGATGACGGGTTTTTTCTTCTCGAGCTTCCCCAGGTACTTGAGAAAGAGCGGATCCCAAACGTCGTGGCGATAGTTGAGGCGTGCGAGATCACGCTTGGCGTTGGGTGTGTAGACGTTGACGAGAATGAAGTCATCAAACTCGGCGGAGACGACGCGGCCCTCCGTTTGCGTGTTGCCAAAAGCATCTTTCAGCTCGTCGTTTTTAACGACGTCGAGATCGAAGAGAATTTGACGAGGCTTCATCTTTGTAAAAATCGCTGTCCCCGCATACCCCTTGCGCTCGGCTGAATTCCAATACTCCTCATATTGCGGAAGGTCGAGCTCCACCTGCCCGCGCTCGGCTTTTGTTTCCTGCAAGCAAAGGATGTCCGGATCGTGCTGTTGAATGAACTCTAAAAAACCTTTCTTGAGGACAGCCCGAATTCCATTCACATTCCAAGAAATTATTTTGAGTGTCTTTTGTGACATATTGCACGGCCTTTCATTTTAGCAAAATTTTTACCTAGCTCCTGAGCTAGCTCAGGAGCTAGTTGAAAAGTTGCCTTATTTTAGCAGAGTCGGAGTTTTGACCTGTTGACAAAAACAGATTTTTCTGTTATTTTAGCTTCTTCGTCTTGGCTCAATCTTCGATTCACCTGAGCCTTCGGAGAGAAAAGGAGAACGGATGTTTGACATCCACCAGTACGACAGTCTGAGTCCATAGGGGCGTAGCCCCTTCACGACAAGACTGATCCCCGGCGCGGCCGGGCGGACTGATCCACCTGACGGATCCGACCGACATCGCATCGTTGGCCACCTCGAAGGCGTGCAATGCACCCATGAGGGAAGGGCCGGCCGTGCGTCAGTCCTTCTCTCATGGGTGCATTGTGCACCAGAAAGGGTGACTGACATGGCACGTCGAGTCGTTGAGATGATCGCGGCGGAGTACCGTCGCGAGATCGTTCGAGAAACCTCCCGCCAGGACGAGGTGAGCCGCCAGCTCGCTCGCTTCATCCCCTCCCTACGTCCCCCCACCACCATGAGGCACCGGCCCGTGCTCGAGCGGCACTTCGACCCCAACACGGTCAAGTACCCACTTCACGGCCGCCTCGTCTACGCCTGGCGCCCCAACGCCCGGCACGACAACATGGTCGGACTCGAGCAGGCCCAGACCCTCAGGGAACTCCAGACGCGCCTGCGCAACGAGGCACGCGCGGACGAGCTCCGGATGTTCGAGGGCGTGGTGGAGCGCGTGCGTGACCGGCATAACGGCCACACGCCCACCGAGCTCGCCGACTTCGTCGCGCGGCAGAAGGCGGAGCGCGGCGAGAGCGGTCACACGAGCCCCGAACTCGAGGCCGAGGCCATGCACACGCGCCGCCTCGACTTCGCCCGCACCATCGCGCGCGGCGAAATCCAGCGCGTCGCATGTGGCTTCGCGCCGGGCTTCCTCGGCTGGGGTGAAGACCAGCCAGAGATCGTCTGGCGGCACGTTCTCGCTGAGGTTGTTGGGCTCATGGAGCTCGACCCGAAGCGGGACCGCGCGCTCCTCGAGGAAGCGCTCGACAGCCGATGGTTCGAGGACGTACTCCGTCAGGAGGTCGCCTCCTCCAAGCAGGCTGCCGAGGTGGAGATCGACTGGCGCGAGGAAGACGCCGAGATCTTCTACCTCCGCCTCGAGCGACCGCGCGGCGGGAACAAGGCGGTGGAGTGCCGCGCGTACAGGAGCCACCAGCGCGGGACCAGCCCGCACTGGAAGCGCTCCACCCGCTGCCGCAAGCAGTGGGAGATGCGCCCCTGCGGCATCCGCTGATCCACTCCCTCGAGAGCCGTCCAAGACGACGGCTCTCGAGGCACCCCTCTCGCTATGAAGCAGAACCACCGGTTCGCTTCGTAGCCCACCCCATGCACACGAGCGTCTCGCGTTCATCGAGTGGGCAACCTCCTCGTCATACGATCACAGATTCTGGATAAAGCAACATAGTTACACCAGCAAGCAACGACTCGTACGACGATCAACTTCACGAAAAGATCTCTGGATGAAATCACATAGATAAGCCAGCTAAGAAGATTCGTGAAACTAAAAACACCCCTTTCGACAGGCTCAAGGCCTTCGGCTGGGAGTGTTTTTAAATTCGTCAGCCTTTCAGTTTGAAGAAGCCGCCGTTGTCATCCCAATCAACACTGCGTTCGAAACAGGTTTTGCCGGCTTTATATTCAAACAGTTCGGCGCGCTCCATGTATGGATAATATCCGGAGGAATTGCTCTCTTCATAGTCCTTATCAAAGACGGCGCAGACTTCGAAGGTGTCTTCATCAACCACCCGGTACTCGTAAGATTCATCCGTCTTCGGATCCTTCGTGATGCCGCCGCGGAAACTCGAGAGATCACTTGGTAGAGTGTCTTCGCGGTCATAGAAGTTGAGAATCTCGTATTGCAAAGCTCGAAGATCGTTGATCCGTTCCATGTCGTACTTCACTGCGCGCTGCGATGCCGGCGAACCGACGACGATGAAGCCGAGCACGACAGCAATAAGGACGAGAAGGTACGAGAAGCTCGTCAGAAGGCGAGGCAAGAGTTTCATCTCAAAACTCTCGCGCTTCAACTGCCACATCTCAAACGCAAACACGGAGCCGGTAACAAGGAGCACGGCGAGAATCTTCAAGACAAATCGCCATGTGATATCGCCCCCCGTCAGACGATAGATCAGAACGGACACATCCACGATAGCCGTAAGCGCGGTGACGAAGAGCGTGAAATAGATTGGAAAGTTCGGTCGCTTCATTTCTTTCCTGCGGAAAAAGATCATGATTCCGACAAAGACCGGAAATGACACAATGACACCCGAGAGTCCCCAGCGCAGAGGATCATCGGCGTTCCCAAAGTACTCAAGCTGGTCGGGAAACACCTTATCCACGAGCTGAAACAGAACGGTGATGAGCGCGATCATGGACCAATAGAGGGTAATAAAGCCGATAAGGTGAAGAAAAAAATCGCGATGCATCTGGCGTTTTTCTGTGTCTTGCATAAATTATGAGAGATAAAGTTTATGATGTTTCATTATAACAAGCTCGTCCCTCTCCAGTCGATAGATCATGTCAAGAAGCCATTGTGTATCCCTTTCGGCTTCAAAGGCTGGATCAACGCGCTTGCCGAGTCCCTCGAGACGAACTCCGCGCGACGTCTCGCGCACAAGGCGGAGGATGCGGCCCCGATAAATACGGTCGGGATATTTCTTCCCTTGACGAATGCGCTCGCGAGGCTTTGGCATCATGCGTCGAGGCGTTTTGACGCGCCCCGCAAGAAACTTCGCGCCGGCGGGACAAACGCTTCGCAGAGGACACGCCGCGCAGTCGGGAATCTTCGTGCAGTGACTCGAAGCAAGATCAAACAGCGCCTGAACGAGATCCGCATGACGGTTTGTTTCGCCAAGAAGGATGGAACCCTTCGCCCGAAGGGGTAAATAGACGGACGATTGCGGATACGGCTTGTCAAGCAAGAGACGGCCGAGAACGCGGCGCACATTCGTATCTACTGGCAAGGTTTTTTTGTTTTGAGCAAAAATCGAAACGGCTGCGGCCGTGTACGCTCCAATGCCCTTGAGCTTTCTCCATTCCTCCTCCGTCTTTGGAACGCCCAAGTGCACAACCTCGCGCGCAATGTCGCGCAAAGCAAGCGCGCGGCGATTATAGCCAAGCCCCGCCCACGCGCGAATCACTTGGGCATTGCTTCCACGAGCCAGAGACTTCCATGTTGGAAATCGTTTGAGCCACGCGCGGTAAAATATTTTCACCCGATCCACCTGCGTTTGTTGGAGCATCATTTCGGAAACGAGGATACGATAAGGATCTCGAGTTTTCCTCCACGGCAAATCCCGTCCTTCCTTGTCGTACCACCGAAGCAGTCGAGTGGATAGTTTCATGTTCGACTATGATATCATTTTCTTAATATGCCCTATTCGCCTCATTAGACTCTTCCGGAAAAAATATCATTAAACCTCCAGAGATATTTGCCCTATGAAATTCACTCTCACACAAGTAGACAAAATCAATCTTTTCCTTTGTGTCTTTGTGACGATGCTGGTCGGCATGAACCTTCTCGGCACGAAGGTCGTTACGATCTTCGGCATCTCGACCTCCGTCGCCATCTTCATGTATCCAATCTCCTTTCTCATTACCGATGTCATCGAGGAAGTCTTCGGTCCCAAGCTCGCTCGCCAATTCGTCGCCGTGGGCATCTTCGCCATCGTCCTCACCATGATCTTTGCCACGATCTTCGTCGCCCTTCCACCGGCCGAACGCTACACATCAAACGACGCCTACACGACCGTCTTCACGCAGTCGCTTCGCATCGGCATTGCAAGCGTCGTTGCCTTCATCATCGCCCAGTTCCACGACGTGTGGGCATTCAACTTTTGGAAAGGGAAAACGAATGGACGGTTCCTGTGGCTCCGCAACAACGCCTCGACGATGGTAAGTCAGGCGATTGACACTCTCCTCTTCATGTTTATTGCTTTCTACCAAGTCGCTCCCAAATTTACCGTAGGATTCATTCTCACGATCGCGCTCCCCTACTACTTGCTTAAAATCGCCATGGCGGCGCTTGATACACCCTTCGTATATCTCGGCGCGCGGTGGTTGAAGAAAAAATAATTTAATCTGGGAACGGCCATAGTGCCAACCCTCTAAAATTCGTTCTATGAGCTACTCGCTCGCTCTGCGTCACATTGACGCCATTCTGCGCATCGGCCTCGGCTGGATCTTTCTCTGGGCGTTTCTTGATAAGCTCTTCGGATTCGGACTTGGCACTGCACCTGAAAAAGCATGGCTCGCCGGAGGTTCTCCTACAAGCGGATTTCTCGCGAATTCACCCACGGGGCCGTTCGCAAACGCCTTCAACACGCTCGCCGGAGTCGCGTGGGTAGATTGGCTCTTCATGCTCGGTCTCGCCTTAATTGGTTTCGCTCTGATCCTGGGCGTGGGCATGCGCATCGCCACGACAGCAGGATCGTTGCTCCTCCTTCTCATGTGGCTTGCCGTTCTCCCTCCCAAAAACAATCCGTTTCTGGATGATCATCTGATCTACCTCCTCGTTCTCCAAGCGCTACAGCGCACGCGAAGCGAGCAGGCTTGGAGCCTAAACCAACGTTGGTCAAGTCTCCAACTCGTCAAAAAGCATCCCTGGCTCGCCTGACAATCGCGAGTAAAGTGATACGATCGCATCATTTTACTCGCAAGTTCATTACCAAGAAACACCCGCCGAGTAAGCGGGTGTTTCTTGTTATTTTGTTTGCTCGTGCCTTTGCCAATCACCGCTGTTGTAACGATTCGTGGCATTTCGGTGCCATGCATGAGGATCGCTTTGGTAAATGGCGTCCCAGAGCCTCTTTCCTGTTGGCGTATAGAGTTTGTCACGCAGTTGGTCTCGATGCCAAAGATCTTCTTCGCCAATCCTATCTCCCTTCGCATAAACCTCTTTCAGTTCAAAATCCACATCCAGCCAATCCGCATCTTTCACGCATTTTGCCTCAAGAGTTTCACGCGCTTCATACTCAAGCCAGAGTGATTTCATTTCTTCTCCCAACAATGTGTCATGGAAGATATCCTCGATGGCCTTTTCTTCATGTCGTTCAACATAGAAACGTGAGACATAATGGGCATCGCCCGTGCGCCCCTCGGAAATATCATGAACCAAAGCCATCTTCGCCACCTTTCCGATATCCGCCCCCTCGTACTTGGCAATCGTCATCGCCGTCCACGCAACGCGAAAACTGTGCTCGGCAAGATTCGCCATGTCTCGTTCGCGAAGCAGTTGCGTCCATGTTCGCTGAAGAAACCTTAAGGTTCCTATCTCATACAAAAACTCCACGTCTCGTTTCATGCTCATAGGTTTTCATCTTACCAAACCACCCGCTTGTTTGACAGACAGGGAGTAAATTGATAGTTTTCTAAACACGTGGTGCACCCGTGGCACTACTCTTCCCGCTGGCGGGAATGGTCCTGCCGGCGGGTCAGCTTCTTCTCTGTGTGCCCAAATCGTCAGCTGGGCACACAGACCCGGGGGGAGGCGACTTCCCCCGGGGCATCTCAAATCGCCGCATTCGACAGTCACCCTCCAGACTGTCTGCGGCGTACGGCGGCTCCATGTCCCGGCCGGGATTGGGAGAGCCGCCAAGTGGGCGCTCCGGCGCAAGAGGAATCCCACGCACGTTCTGCCTCTTGCGTCGGAGCCGCCCCATTCTTCAGGCCATGATGGTCGAGGCTCCACAGCCTTTGATCTCTGGCCGCACGGCCTCCCGGACGTTCCACATGGCTCCAGTCCGTTTTGCGCGACGGACGACGGCGCAGAAACGTTCGGGAGGCCATGCTTCCCAAGGGTGCCGGCGAGATGGAAGACCACCACCCTCCTCCATTCCCTCTCGTCGGCACCCCCCTTCTCAAGACCCCACAAGGGTCTTCTTCTTTTGTAAGGCTACAAGCAAAACTCGAGACAAACGTCTCGAGTTCGCATCATGGTTAATTTTTTCCCCTACCGAGCCACCGAAATCGTCGTTGCCGCTTCCGGATCGCAGGAGCCGACCGTGATCACATCCGACGCCGCCTTCATGAGGTAGTAATCCGTCTCGGCGGCTGTTCCGCTTGAAGGATCCATCGGTACACTGCCGAGATAACCTTCGGTGACAAGAGCCGCCAGGTCAACGCAAGCGGCCTGCGTGGTCTGCGCCGTGCATCCGGAATCGCATCCGGCCGCGGCGGTGCCAATCGTGTAATAATTGCCGTTCGTCAAAGCCGCAACGGAAGCGACATAGCTTCCCCCGTTGTCCACTTGATCGGTCTTGACGGCGGAGAGAACGGCGTTGACATCGCTCCAGCGCTGGGAGTCGCGAGCTTCCTCAAACCGCTGTGCCGGATCGAGCGCGACAAAGACGCCGGCGGCGATGATCGCGATGATCGCGATGACGATGAGAAGCTCGATAAGGGTGAAGCCTCCCTCGTTGTAACGAGAGTTTTGCATAAGAAATGTGTTACGATGAATAGATTGATGATATAATAGCAGAAATTTTTTATCCTTGATGTCCGCCCTTGTGGACAAGATGCCTCTATGCCTCTTCTTTCTCGCAAGAAAAAATCGGAATCAACGAAACTGCCCACCCATACCGAACAAGCACGTTCGGGCGAGGAACCTCCAAAATCCGCTTTCAAAGGTCATGAACAAAGCGCCGTCCTAAAACTCATTGCTGAAGCGGGGAAAAAACACGCGGAGGATGCCGTGGTCAATCTCTTCACGACGATCGCGCAGTATGCGTATGGTATGCGCGCTTCTGACATTCATCTTGAACCGTGGGAAAAAGGTTCTAAAGTCCGCCTGCGTATTGACGGCATCCTCCACGACAACTTCGAACTGCCGATGGACATCCACATCCAGCTCATCGCGCGCCTCAAAATTCTCACTCGCATGCGCACCGACGAACACCATGCGCCCCAGGACGGACGTTTTAAGTTTTCCGCCGGAGAAGAATCCGTGGACGTGCGCGCTTCCGTCATTCCCACGACGCTCGGCGAAAAAGCCGTTCTGCGCCTTCTCTCCAGCCAATCGCACAAGCTGACGCTCGAACAGCTTGGGCTTGCCGAGGAGGATCTCGCCCGCGTGGAGCGCGCCATCAAAAAACCGTGGGGCATGATTCTCGCCACGGGTCCCACGGGATCGGGCAAGACGACGACCATCTATGCCATCCTCGAGATTCTCAACCGCCGCGAAGTGAATATCTCGACCATCGAAGATCCGGTGGAGTTTGAAATCGAGGGAGTGAATCAAAGCCAGGTAGACCGCGTCGCCAAGCTCACGTTCGCCACGGGCCTGCGTTCGCTCCTGCGCCAGGATCCGGACGTCCTCATGGTCGGAGAAATCCGCGACCAGGAAACGGCGAAGATCGCCGTGAACGCCGCCATGACCGGACATACGCTTCTCTCCACACTTCACACGAATGACGCCGCTACGACGATCCCACGCTTGATTGACATGGGCGTGGAGACATTTCTGGTCGCCTCGACCCTGAACGTCGCCATCGCCCAGCGCCTCGCGCGGCGCGTCTGTCCCGATTGTAAAGGCTCCAAAAAACTTTCCAAGACGGAAGCCGAGAAGATTCTGTATCCCGTTGCGCTCGCAAGACTCTTCGGCAAGAACGCTTCGATCACCGTGGCGGAAGCGAAAGGCTGTGCCAAATGCAACGACACCGGTTACCGGGGACGCGTCGGCTTGTACGAAATCTTGGAAAACACGGAAACGATTCAGAAGCTCGTCATCAATCGCGCCTCTTCGAGTGAAATCAAAGAAGCGGCGATCAAGGAAGGCATGACGACGATCGAGGACGACGCCGCGCGCAAAATTACTGCACAGGAAACAACACTCGATGAATTCATTCGCGTGATGCAAGAGTGATATGGCCAAGGAGGAAAAATCGAGGAAGCCGATCGTAAAGCCCATGGCAAAGACATCGGACAAGATGCCGCCGAAAAAGAAGCCGGCTCCTTCAATCTCGGCAGAGAAGCCTAAAACGAAGGTTCCTTTGATGGTGCGCTTGAACGTCAGGCTCTCTCACACCGAAAAGATGCTGTTCACCAAATACTTCGCCGTGCTCCTCAAGTCGGGCGTTGCGATTGACGAAGCGATTGACATCCTTCTCCAACAGTCCAAAGGTCCCCTCAAAAAAATTCTCGAGACGCTCAAAGCCTCCGTCGAACAGGGCAAGACGCTCGCCGAAGGGCTCGGCCATTACCCTCACGTGTTCTCCCCCGTCTTTATCAATCTTATTGCGGCCGGCGAAGCTTCAGGGACGCTCCAAAAAAACCTCGACCACTTGGCGCGACAACTCGAGAAGGAACACAACCTGCGAAAAAAAGTGCGCGGCGCAATGATGTACCCCATGATCGTTCTTCTCGGAGCCCTCGTGGTCGGCGCGCTGGTGTTTGTTTTCGTCCTGCCAAAAATCACGTCCCTCTTCAAATCGCTCAAGGTGGAATTGCCGTGGACAACAAAAGCGATTTTGTGGCTGGTGGACACCATCGCCACGAAGCCAATACTTGTCTTCGGCTTCGTCGCCGCCGTCATTCTCCTCGTCCTTGTCATCCCGCGCATTCGATTTCTCAAACCCGCCCTGCACTGGCTCCTTTTGCGCCTCCCTATTTTTGGTCGCACATCGAAGAACACCAATCTGGCCCGCATGACGCGCCTCATGGGAACGCTCCTTGCAAGCGGCGTAACGATCAACGAAGCGCTCGTTATTACAAAGCAGACGGTGCGCAACCACCACTACCGCAAGCTCTTCGACCGCGCGCTCGACGAAGTCTCTCAAGGGCAGATGCTCACGGAAGTCTTGGGACACGAGAGCAAGCTCGTCCCACCCATGGCGCTCCGCCTCATTCGCGTCGGCGAAGAGACGGGAACGCTTCCGGACATGCTCACTTACCTTGCCGACTTTTACGAGGAGGAGGTGGATTCAACGATCCAGGATATCTCCACCTTGATCGAACCGTTCCTCATTCTCACGATCGGCCTCTTGGTCGGCATCCTTGCCTTCTCCATCATCTCCCCCATTTATCAAATCGTCGGGAGTGTATGAGGCAATCGTTAAACCAGACGACTCACGGCACAAAAGAATACATGGCTCCAAGGATTGTTTGCGATCGGGGACAAATTTTGAGAGTGCCATTGGTTCAAAATTTTCCGCCAGAGGCGGACAGGCGTCGGCAATCGCCCACAGCACTAGAAACATCAACTTTTGGTTTTACCCTCGTTGAGCTTCTTGTTTCTATCGGTCTCTTTGCCGTGATTATTCTCGTTACGATGCCTTCCGTCTCAAAACTGGGAGACAGCCGAGCCGTTGAACCCGCCGAAGAGCTTGCCGCGCTTTTGACCTCCGCGGCTCGCAACGCCCGCCATGGAGCCAATGCCTCCGCTCGAGGACTCTATCTGCCTTACGATAACACGATCCGTTTAACCGACGAGGTGATCCTCTTCTCGGGAGACTCGTATGCCCTGCGAGACGCTGTGGAGGACATTGCTTTTGATTTCGACGAGGGGACAACATTTGATGCCGTTCTCCTCTCTGGCGCTGTACCAAGTTCGGGCGACGATCATGAAGCTGTCTTTTCCGCGTTGACCGGCGAGACAAGCCAGTACGGAACGATCACCCTCACCTTCCGAGGCGAAACAAGGATCATTGACGTCTCGCCTTCAGGATTCATCACGACCAACCCATGAGCGTTTTGAAAGATCAATCCGGTTCCCTTCTTCTTGAAGCCGTGCTTGCCTCGGCGTTGTTGGCAATCTTTGTCGTTGCCATCGCAAGCCTAGCCGTTACGGCGAATCAAGGAACCGGAAAAGCGCTTACGCGGCAAACGGCGGCGTGGCGGGCGCAGGAAGGGATCGAAGCTCTGCGAACGATCCGTTTTGAAGACCTTGCTCCCGTGGATCCCGGCGCCATTTCTTGGAACGGAACGTCGTGGAGCGTCGGAGCTGGAGGGCCTACGAATCTCGGAGGCGGCATCATCCGCACCGTGCGCGTCAAGGAAGTCGAGCGTGACGGCGACTGCGTCATCGTGCCTGCGGGCTTAGGCGACGTGGATCCAGACACGCTGGAGACCGAAAGCGAAGTGAATTGGACGGACGCGCTCGGCCGCCCGGAATCCGCCATCGTCTCCGACTTGCGCACCCACTACGACGACCCGCAAGGTTCCTGCTTCCTTGCAGAACAAGCAAGCCAAATTGGCATCAACCTCTCCTTGCAAGCCGAATGGTTTGGTTTGAAGCAGTTGCGAACGCTCTATTTGGAAAATCTCGGAACCGAACCCATTACGATCGAGGAAGTGGAACTCACATGGAACAACGCGGAGACCGTGAATCAAATGTTCATCAACACGACAAAAGTTTGGTCTGCCATCGGTCCGGGGTCGCCTGCCGGCAATCAGCCGAGCGGAACGGAACTCGATATCCTCGATTTCACCATTCCCGGAGAAACGACGGTGGAAATTAACAAGACACAGTTCTCGGACGACATGCGCGGCACGACTTTGACGCTGAAGCTCGAGTTTTCTGACGATTCCGAAATCACTTCCGATCCGTTTACGCCGACATGGTAATCCCCTATGACAAATGAACGCGGTATCACGATTCTTGAAACCGTTCTCTATATCGGCCTCTTTGCCGTCATCATTCCCGCCGCAACGGTATTCTTTCTGCAGTTCGCGCAGACAAACGATCTTTCCGCGCGCCGCGCGCAGATGGAGCAGGCGGCCGGCATGACGATCTCGCACATGAACACGGAGCTTGCGCGCGCGAACGCATGGAACATCACTGGCTCGACGCTCGGATCCGTAAACAGCGTCTTCGTCTACACAAATCACGTCGGTGAGAGCGTAACGATCGAACGCGCGCTCGACACAGTGGATTTTGATGGCACGCCGCAGACCGTTGGCCGCTTGCGCACGCTCGTCGGCGCAGATCCGGCGGAATGGATCACGCCGCCCCAAATCAACGTCGTCGTCTTTCAGCTTGACGAAGTTGAGAATTCGCTTGGAGCAACTGCCGGACTGAACCTCGCGCTTGAGTTCTTGATGCTCAATCCTTCGGGCGGACCGTTTCGCGGCGCCGAGTTTGCTTCGCAAATAACATTTGCTCTTCGTCCAGCAACCATCGTCCTATGATGCCTACAAACGATCAACGCGGCGTTGCCCTCTTTCTCACCGTTCTTGTCATGGGCACGGTTGCGGTTTCCGTCCTTCTCGGACTCACTCGGCAAGGCATCAATGCCGTCGCCCAGTCGCATGAACAAACAAACGCGCTCGTTGCGCGTTCTGCCGCTTATGGATGTCTCGACGAAGTCTTCCTTCAGATCGAGGGCGATGCGGCGTGGTCTTCAGCAACGGTCACGACACCAGACGCCGTCTGTAATGTTACGATGGTTTCAGGAGGACCAACGGCCGACATTCTCGTCACGACGAGCTTGAGCAATATTACGCAAGGCATCGCGGCCAACATAACTCTGGATCCGTTCATCGTCAATGATCTTGAACCAGCCTTGAGCCTCTAGGAATCTCTGCAAAAGTCGCGAGGTTGCGATCTCAAAGGAAAGCGAGACGTTCCGTAAGGAAACCATCTTCCATTTTATCAATGCGGCGGTGGGTTGGCAGATGCTCGAGACTCCCCAAAGAAACCGACCGCACAAAGCGTTCCGAGAGCCGGTTAGCGGCAAGGCCGTTTTTCGTTACCTCGTCGCACCAGCCGAAATAAACGCGGCAGAGGCGCGTACCGTCATTCGCCACAAGACCGTTTGGGTACTCATGGAAATTAAGCGCGTCCAAAGCGATTGTGTATTTGGAAAAAAGAAACGGATCCAGATCGAGAACGCGATCTGTCCAATCTTCTCCATAGAGCTCTTGCGCCTGCGACTCGAGAGGAATCCATCGCAAAGTCATGTTCAGCTCGACTGCATAAACGCGAACGTCAAACACCTGTTTGACAAGGACCGTGCCTGGACGCGGAAGCATGGGAGGGCCGAGTGCGATTGAGTGCAATTCCATCTCCGAGATCGTTCGCACGAAACGAAAGTCATCCTGCCACGTCAGAAAAATTTGCCGATTGAGAAACGACCGCCGCGTCTGATCAAGATCAATCATATAAACCGTGTCCCGATCCGGCGTCTTCACGAAGGAAAACGGCTGGGCGAAATAGACGGACGATTCCATTTCCGCACCGCCGCCTCCCACCGCGAGCGGAAGCTCCGGCAGACCTGGAAGCGGTTTAGATTCTGACGTGACAGTATTCGTCTCCGCGCTCTGCGGGAATTGAGACGAGGGTGGAGCGGCTGGCGCGGATTCGCTCTCCGTAGAGGATGAAGTGGTCGTCGGAGGAAGGAGAAAACTTTGCAGGCTGGAGGAACTTCCATAATGCACGGAGACAGCGCCGGTCGTCGAAGTGTCTCCGTTCTCGGCCGTCTCAAGAGCTTGATAGGCCTCGGAGAGCACATCACCCGTCACCAAAATGCGATAGGGACCATAATCGTCCCGCGCGCCATTCTCGTCCACGGAAAAATCCGTTACTTGAAACCACGTGCGCGGATCGCCGTAGATAATGCCTTCCGGGCCCCAAATGGTTTCATCCGATTCCACAGCGAACGCCGTGCTCGACGTATCGCAGGAGCCGGTACACACCAAGCCGCTCGATGGCCGCAGACGAATGGTAAACGCGTTGTCCGTCAAATCGGCATCGGCCGGGCTTGAGAGATTCACGGAAAAAAAGGTGTCCTTGCGAACGGCAAAGCCGAGATTGGCAGACAGGGTGTTGTCGGTGTAAAGCGAGACGGTGTTTTGCGGATCAGCATTGAGAACGAAAATGCCTCCGGTTTGGTTGCCAGAAACGATGTTGCCGTTTATAAGAGGAGCTGAAATTGTCGTCTCGAGAGGATTGTAGGTTCCCGCCGCATCCAAGGCAGGAAGCGCATAGGCTGGATCGTCATAACCGCTCAAGATTTCTATGCCGTAGCCGTTGTTTGATTCGATCGTATTGCCGCTCACTTCGGGAGAGGCGGCTGAAAGAGAAATGCCCACACCTAAGTTGCCCTGCACGATATTGTTTTGCACAATGCCAGTCCCAGCATTGCCGGAACTCGAGACATCCGTGCCAAGCACTTGAATGCCAAACAGATCGTTTTGCTCGACCGTGTTTGCGTCAACAAGGAAATTCGTCGTCGGTTCTCGTTCGGACGCACAAGTATCGCCAAAGCAGAACAAGCCGTCAATCACAATGCCGCCGCTCTCGTTAAATGCAATTGTATTGCCCGCAACGGTTACGCCGGAGAGCCCGGGATGAACGTACACGCCCGTCCCCGCGTTACCCAAGTCGTCTCCAGACGTATTTGTTCCGACAAAATTTGCGGAGACGAGACAGCCGTTACACTGCGCTCCGATGCGGATCCCGTCTTGCGCATTTTCTCCAACCGTATTTGCCCTGACGGTATTTTCCGTCCCGCGCACCAATAAGCCGTGTCCGTCATTGTTCAAAACTGTGTTCCCTGCCACAAAATTGAAGCCCGTACGAAAGATGAGAATACCGTTTTCGGTCCAGTTCGCCACGCGATTGCCTTCGAGAACATCGTCCAAGTTGTCGAGGTCGGAGCCGATGAAGTTTTGCGTGGCTCCTCGACGCGCATCAATACCAGATCCGCCTCCGGCAATGGCAGAGACACCATCCGCACCCACGCCCACAAAGTTTCCGCTGATTCGCACTCCATTCGGAGCAAGCGACGCGTCTCCATCGTCCACGTTGCCGGCGTCTGACTCAATGCGAATACCGCCCGCAGAACCCGAACTGCCGATGACGTTGCGTTGAAGCGCGGCGGGACATGCGTCTGACGTGCCTTCCGCATAACCAATCACTGCGCGATCCGCTTCGGCGCCGAAGATGCTGACGGACTCCGCTCCGGAAACCGATTCGACGGTCACGCCATCTTCCCGTACGCCAAGATAGTTGCCGCGGATGATAACATCGGCTTCCTCCACGCGAATGTCAAACACGCTTGAGTCGTATACGACGTTGCGTTCCTGCGCGTCATAAGCGCCGTCGCAATCCGTTCCGATCGTTAAGCCATCGTCGTTGACAATGATCCCGTTCAAGAAACCCGAGATGGTAAGACCCTGTACACGGCTTCCCATTGAACCGATTTCAAAAACAAGAGCATTTGTTCCCGCGCCGGTGATATGAATGCCCGGCCTCGAGTTATCCACATCCCAGAGATCCGCCGCCGAAAGAATGACCGGATCCGTAACGTCTGGGATGGCTGTTTCAAGAGAAATCTCCCACTGACCGGAACCGTCATCCTCAAAACTGGAATCAATGGAGAAAGAAATATTGTCCACACCAGAGTTGTCATTCGCCGATTGAATAGCTTCTCGCAGAGTGCAGTCAATAGTCTCACTCAAGAATGGATGGTCGCAGGATCCATCGGAAGTATCATCCGTAGAGTTGACGGTAAAAGAGGCCGCATCAGCAAATGAAACAAAGCTTCCAAAACCCAACAAACATCCAAAGATGAAAATCATTATTGGAAGATGCCATTTTTGTTGACCTAACTCGTATTTCATAGGGTCTAAAAACACCGCAGGCTACCATAAAAATGGGCTTTTGTCAACCGTTTGGCGAAAAAATAAGCAATAAATCGAGCCATTAGCTCGATTTTTGCACTACTTCGTTTCTTTGTAAACCGTATGCGTTCTCGCGATCGGATTGAACTTTTTGAGTGTGAGACGTTCCTTGATCTTTTTCTTGTTCTTTTTGGAATGAATGATGTGGCCTTTGCCGATGCCGTCTTTGCCGCCTTCGGAAACGAGTTTGATGAGGTTGTCTTGAGACATAGTGGCGAAATTAAATCACGTATGGAAAAAAGGGTCAATGTGTCAGGCGTCGAGCTCTTCTAAAAGTTTTTTCTGATGACGAGACAGCTTCTTCGGGGTAACCACTTGAATCGTCACAAGGTGATCGCCGCGAATATGGCCTTGAGGCACGCCCTTGCCTTTGAGACGAAGCTCCGTGCCGCTTTGCACGCCGGCAGGAATCTTGAGCGTAACTTCCCCGCCGTCCACAACAGCAACATCAACTTCCGTTCCAAGAGCCGCCTGACGGAAGCCAATCTCAACGCGGGAGCGAAGCGTGAAGCCGTCGCGTTCAAAACGTGGATCAGGCAGGACGTGTATGCGCAAGAATAAGTCGCCCGACGTTCCGCTTTTCACCGCCTCGCCGCCTCCGCGCACACGAACTATGTCGCCTTCCCTCACGCCGGATGGCATCTGAACACTGACGGTCTTCCTCTTGTGCTCAAGCCCGATGCCGCGGCAATTCGCACAAACCGTTTCCGGCATCCGGCCTTCGCCGTGGCATTCCGAACAGACGCGACGCGTTTGCATGGTGCCAAGCATGGTGCGCTCTCGATGAACGACCGAACCTGATCCTCCGCAAGCCGAACAATCCTTCATCTTCGTCCCGGGCTCGGCGCCAAGTCCGGCACAGCGTTCGCACGCGGTGGCTTTCGTCACGCTCACCTCGCGTTCAACGCCGAACACCGCATCGTGAAAGGAAAGCTCCATGTCCACTTGAATATCGGCGCCGCGCGGCGTTCCTCGACGTTCTCGTCCGCCTCCGGTGGAAAACCCAAAAATGTCGCCCAAGTCGCCGAAGATGTCTCCAAGATCTACGCCCTCGAACCCTTGCCCGAAGCCGCCAAACCCTCCGCCTCCAAATCCGTTTTCTCCTTGCTCTCCGGCAAAGCCAGATCCGGCTCCGCCTGAAAAAGCCGACGAGCCGAACTGATCGTACGTTCTGCGTTTCTCTGGGTCGCTCAAAACTTGATACGCCTCGTTGGCCTCTTTAAATTTCTCCTCGTCGCCGCCCGACTTGTCCGGGTGATGTTGATGAGCAAGTTTCCGAAAAGCCTTCTTCACTTCGTCCTGCGATGCGTTCTTTTCCACGCCGAGAATTTTGTAGTACTCCTTGGCCATATCATTTCTTCAAGTTGAGCGCGAGCATGAGGAGCATGAGAAAAAAGAAAAGGATCACCGCCCATGAGATCAAGTGGTACTGCGCGATAAAGCCAAAAAGCCGTGAAGAAGCGTCACAGCTTTCCGGAACGGGAAAAACGAGTTTCTTGGCACACCCCGTCGCGATTTCAATTTTTTTGAGGAGGAGGAATTCAATGGACACATTAGTTTCTGTCTAGCAAGGGAGTAACTGACTCTAATCCACCTTCCATAGTTTCGTAAGCTTCAATAATCTTATTCATATCCCGTATCGCAACAGGAGCCACAGTTCTCGCAATCTTATCTAAGTTAGCAAGACTTTCTCCAAAACCTAGATAAGCCTCAAGAGACTTTTTGTAACGACGTCTTATTTCGTCTTCTTGCAAGGTTTTGTCCCCACGATGGATCTGACGCAAGATATCACCAAATCTTATAATATCGCGTTCAATCAGCCTCAGTTGCATGATCGTCCGCATAGCTGTCTGGAAAAACAATTCCGCGTTAACTTGATCCAAACCCAGAAATATATGAGTCGTTCTCGAAACCACCTGAGGCGTAATCACTTTTCCAATAGCTTCAAAACCAGTCATTGAAAATTCAATCATCCCTAATGGCACGATCATCACATCCTCCTTTAATAGTTCTTCACAGGCAAGTTTATTGTGGCCGTACTGGTAATGGACGTAGTTGGTACTAGCTACAAAAGAAAGCGCACCCTGACTAATCAAATCATTTACAATAACTGTTTCTCTCTTTTGTGCCAGAAACGGTTTAGCAAAGAAACCGATAACAAGAGCTATCGTCAACGTACCACCAAGACTAATAAAGCTGTCATGAACATTTAACAGAATGAGGTGTTGAGATAGAGCAATCCAAGCAACAATAATACTAAAGGAAAGAGCTATGGCTGGCGCATACTTCTTTCGTCTGTAAGTCCAAGTAATTGAATTAAGTCCGTCTTTATCTAACATACGCTTGACAGGGCGTTGGCACTACGTCAACACGGTTGATCGGTTCGCCTCTCGCCTCCTCCCCTAATCTAGGGGAGGTGTCCCCCGTCATGCGGGGGACGGAGGGGTATTCAAGAATCTTTTCTTTATACCTCCCCTTTTATTCCCCTCCTAGATTAGGAGGGGAGGCTACGCCGCTTACTTCTTATCATCTCCCTTCTCCTTAAACTCCGCGTCCACGACTTTTTCTTCCCCTTCTGTTTTGTCTCCCTCCGACTTCTCACTTCCAACTTCTGACTTCTCCTCTTTGTACATCTTCGCCGCCACGCTGTGCGAAACTTCCGTCAGTTCATCCGCGGCTTTCTTGATGGCTTCCTTGTCCTCGCCGTCCTTGACCTTCTTGAGCGCTTCGAGCTTTTCTCCGATCGTCTTCTTCTCATCGTCAGAAATCTTGTCCTTCTGTTCTGCAAGCATCTTCTCGACGGTATACACCATCGTGTCCGCCAAGTTGCGCGCTTCGATCAGCTCTTTTTTCTTCTTGTCATCCTCGGCATGCACCTCTGCGTCCTTCTTCATTTTTTCCACTTCCTCCTTCGACAGCCCCGTGGAAGCCTGGATCGTAATCTCCTGCGACTTGCCGCTCGCTTTGTCTTTCGCGGAGACTTTCAAAATCCCATTCGCATCAATGTTGAAGGAGACTTCCACCTGCGGAATGCCGCGCGGCGCCATGGGAATGCCCGAAAGAATGAAGCGGCCGAGACTTTTGTTGCCTTCCGACATTTCGCGCTCGCCTTGAAGCGCATGCACTTCGACGCTTGTTTGATTGTCGGCGGCGGTCGAGAAGGTTTGAGACTTGGAGGTCGGAATCGTTGTGTTGCGCTCGATGAGCTTCGTCATCACTCCGCCCAACGTCTCAATCCCAAGCGAGAGCGGAGTCACATCAAGCAAGAGCACGTCCTTCACTTCGCCTTGAAGCACGCCAGCCTGAACCGCCGCTCCCATTGCCACCACCTCGTCCGGATTGACGCTCACGTTGGCCTTCTTGCCGAAGAAGTCTTCGACGAGCTTCATCACGAGCGGCATACGCGTCATCCCCCCCACCATCACGATTTCCTCGACGCTTTCTTTCCCCATCTTCGCATCCAAAAGCGCTTTCTTCACGGGCTCGAGCGTCTTCTGCGCCAAATCGTGCACAAGCTCTTCGAGCTTCGCGCGCGTAAGCCTCATCACCAGGTGCTTGGGACCGTCCGCTCCTGATGTGATAAACGGCTGGTTGATTTCGGATTCCTGCGCGGTGGAAAGTTCAATCTTCGCCTTCTCGGCCGCATCTTTGATGCGCTGAAGCGCGAGCGCGTCTTTTGAAAGATCAATGCCCTCCTCTTTTTTAAATTCTTCGATGATCCAGTCAATGACGCGGCGATCGAAGTCGTCTCCGCCCAAATGTGTGTCGCCGTTCGTGGACTTCACTTCCACCGTATCTTCCGCCACGTCGAGAATGGAGACATCAAACGTGCCTCCGCCAAGATCGTAAACGCAAATCTGCTGGCCCTTTTTCTTGTCGAACCCATATGCCAGCGCGGCCGCGGTTGGCTCGTTGATAATGCGATGCACCTTGAGGCCGGCAATCTCGCCGGCGGTTTTGGTCGCCTGACGTTGAGCATCGTCGAAGTAAGCCGGCACGGTAATGACCGCCCCTTCGACTTTCTCGCCAAGACGATCCTCGGCGTCGGCTTTGAGTTTTCCAAGTATCATCGCGGAGATTTCTTCCGGCGTGTGTTCCTGGTTGCCAAGTTTCACGCCAACGCCCTCGCCGCGCGCGACAATGTCGTAGGGCATCATCTTCATATCGCGTTTCACCTCGTCGTCGCTGAAGCGGCGGCCGATGAGACGTTTGATCGAGAAGAGTGTGTTTTTGGGATTTGTCACCGCTTGACGCTTAGCCGAAATGCCCACGAGACGTTCGCCGCTTTTTGAAACGGCGACAATAGAAGGCGTGGTACGATGGCCTTCCTTGTTTTCCAAAATTTTCGGCTGGCCGCCGAGGATGACGGCAACCGCCGAGTTCGTCGTTCCAAGATCAATTCCGATGATTTTTGGCATAAACATTTTTTATTCGCTTATAATAACGCGGGGAGGACGCAGCAGTTTTTCTCCGAGTTTCCATCCGCGCGCGACGACTTCGAGGATGTGTTCGGATTTCGAGCCCTCCTCTTTTCTGGCTCCGACCGATTCTTGGATCTGCGGCAGGTAGGGAGAACCGATCTCCGGTTCAACGCTTTCAAGCCCCAGCGCTTTGAGCTCTTCGACCATCGCTGTGCGAATATGTATGATGCCGGAGAGCCATGAGAAGATCTTTTTCTTTACATCCTTGTCGCAGGAGGAGAGATCAGGTTCGTGCTTCATCGCTTGATCAAAGTGCTCGAGAACGCCGAGGAATCCTTCCGCCGCACGTTCCATCGCATACCGCCGAATGTCATCGCGCTCACGAGAGAGGTCTCGTTTCAAGTTGTCGTAATCGGCAAGAGCCCGCTTCCATCCCGCGAGATACTCCTCGCACTTCATCTCAAGTTCCTCGACCACCTTTGATGCCCTTGAAGCCTTCGAGGTTTTTGAATCTTTTTTCTCTGTCATACGATTTACGAAAATACCTCCTCCAACACCTCCTGCGTCGTCTGCAAGAGTTGCATATTGCGGCCGTAGTTCATCCGCATAGGTCCCACGAGACCGAGCACGCCCGAGGCTTGAGGCACCCGATAGCGCATAACCACGGAGGACATCTGATTCCCAAATGGATTTTGCCGGCCGATAAAGACGCGCGGCTCGTCAGCCAAAAGTTCCGCAAGTTCAATCAGTGCATTCTCAAATTGATCAATGTTCAAAGAGAGCATTTGCAAAAGCGCCAGATCCTGAAACTCCGGCTTCTGGAAAAGATTGGAGAGGCCGGCATAGTACACGCGACGAGGACCGAACGAGAGCACGACGGTTTCTCCCGAAAGCGCGACGAGTTCGCGCGCCAAGTCTTTCAGAGCATCCTCCGAAGCAGATTCTTCTCCGCAAGCTCGTTCGAGCTTGCGCCTCGCCGTCGGCTGGGGCTTCGCGTTGAGGAAGCGGTTCAAGTACGCATGATACCCGGCCTCCGTCGGGATGCGGCCGGCGGAAACATGCGGCTGGCAAATGTAGCCGTCCTCCTCGAGCGCCGCCATATCGTTGCGAATCGTCGCCGGCGAAACATCCAGATCAAAGTTGTCTACCACAAACGCTGAACCGACTGGCTCGGCGCGCTCGATATACGAATCAACGATGATTTTCAAGAGTTGTTCCTGCCGCTCGTTCATAAAAGAAAATTAGCAGTCGCATTATAGGAGTGCTAATTGGGCGTGTCAAGCTCCGCTTCCCTTCTGCGTCTCTGCCCCGCGATCTGTAACGCGCTTTCACCTCCCACGTCAATGCCTCCATTGGCAATGGCTTTAGCACGATAATCAGCCAGAGCCTCGGCACCGGCTTGGGAATCGTTCAGATTGTCTTCCGCTCGTCTAAGTTCAGCAATCGCCCGGTCCACCATCGCTTCCGTCCCCTTCCTCAAGTCGAGATTATATTGTGCTTGTTTGACTTTAGCTTGAGCAAGAGCTCTCAAAGCCAGCTCGAGAGCAAAGAGCTTCCCCACTCCCGCTTGACGATCCCGTACAGCCTGATCCACCTGCTCTTGCGCCTCGAGAAAATTCCTGGCAAGTCTCTCCGTGTGCTTTTTCTCCGCCGCCTTCTCCCCAACATCTTGAAGCACCGACTCCGGCTTTTTCTCCCCCTCGTTGCCACCTGTGTCTTCGTTAACAACTTTGAAGAAGATCTCATCGTCGGATTCAGATCCGTGAGGCTCTCTGTCTCTTTTTCCAAATCTCATAGATTCAAAGTATACCAACTCTCGTTTTTAAAATGAAGACCTCGACATCGTGTCGAGGCTGGATCCCGCTCTCGAAGGAAGCGGAACTAGGAGACCCGAGAGACCTTCGGGATGGGAAGTTGTGCGGTCGAGACCATCTCTTCGCCGTCAAAGCCGGAGGCGACGATGAGATTGCCCGCGGAGGGCAACGCGATCTTGTTTCCGCCGAGCTCGAACGACTGATCGTCGGCCCACCTGCTGACATCTATCGCTCGCCTCGCGGCAAGTCGCAAGGAAACGATACGTCCATCGCTTTGCGCGACAACCGTGACACCCAAGATTCGATGGATCCAGGCGAAGTCACAACGATCGGTCCAAATCACGCGGCACTTGCGAGCCGCGACGACGAAGGCATCGTTGGTGCTCGAGACCGGAGTCTTCAGCCGAAGCTTCATCTCTGGCGTCCCTGTCAAGGGCAAGTGCGCCTCGAGGAGCACGGCTCCTCGCAGGAAGTCAAAGCGGCTCTCCGGACAACGATCGCGACGACCAGCGGTAGTCTCGAGATCAACCGCGACATCGGGCCGAATCGGGATGACCTTGGCCACCCAATCCTTGGGAGGCAACGGATGCCTGACCGGCCTGCGGCCTTCGGCAAGCAAGTTGCAGTTGCCGATCCGGATGTAGAGCATCACGACGCGGCGCGTCTCGGACATCTCTGCCTCTCTTCCTCCATGCGCCCGAAACCGAGCGCAAGAAAAAAACCCTAGCCGAGTCGAGAGGTTCTGTCAAGGAACATCTGCATCGTGTCGGCGGGAAATGATAATGTCCCCTTTGAGGGAAATAGAAATGTCCCCATGGGATACTTTGTAGATGTTATTTCTAACATCTATGACGTATGCCCCA
>Ga0209211_10000194_pt1 | contig 134365 bp, 129 predicted proteins | sample RifGroA2_FD_183992 | JGI IMG/M metagenome (GOLD analysis project Ga0209211, IMG submission 183992) | Groundwater microbial communities from Rifle, Colorado, USA - Groundwater A2 (SPAdes) (version 2) | ecosystem: Environmental > Aquatic > Deep subsurface > Groundwater | place: Rifle, Colorado...
GAAGCAAAGACCATTGCGAGCAGCAGATAATTATCTCCCTATACTGACTTGAAGTTTATGCACATTGACGCGTTTCTTCTGTTAAGAGGTTGTACTCCTTATCCCCATAGCAAAACTATGGGGTATTGAGGAAGAATAAACAAAATAGTAATCAATCCAACTAATAAAAGAGGAAATGGCTTTGATGCATGAAGGATGGGATTTTTAATATAACGTTTCATAACTTTTCCATCTTTACGATATGATTCATAATAATAAGGACCATATCTTTTACTTTTTACAATAAGATACTTCTTATGCACCATCTTTAAACAACCAAAAATGTAGAGTAAACAGCATATATATGGACAATTAGGTTGATTGTGTTCCCTGTTTTTCTAATTGTCCATTAGAGAATTAGCCACAGGAAGTAACAAAATTAGGCTAATTCTCTATAAAGTTATTGTGAATGTTAAATCAACTTGCCAACGTAACAAATAGCTTTGCAGGATAATCTTTTACGCCTCGATGTGAAGTGAACCACTCTTTATATCGGGGAGCAACTCCACCTCTCAAAAAACTTCGGTTTTTGAATGCCGTCAAGAATCAGTAGATTCTTGAGGTCTTGAGACTCCTCGATATAACAAACCCATTCACTTCAGCCCGATGTACACATGCTTCAGATAAGTATATTCTTCAAGCGCATGCACACTTAAATCTCTTCCATGTCCGGTTTGCTTCAGACCTCCATGTGGCATTTCAGAAACAAGAGGCAAGTGATCGTTAATCCACACTTCTCCGCATCTAAGCGCATTTGCAACACGCATTGCACGCCCCACATCTCCTGTCCAGACACTTGAAGCCAGACCATAATCACTGTCATTGGCTTTTTGGATAGCATCCTCTTCATCTTTAAAAGGCACAAGTAAAATTATCGGACCAAAAATCTCATGCTGACCAAGCGGACTTCCCTGATGAAAACCCTTAATGATAGTAATCGGAAAGAAGAATCCTTTTTTAGGTACTGGAGATTGGTAAATAATTTTTGCGTCGCCGAGCTGTTTCATAAATTCACTGACTTTAGCTTTTTGACGTGCAGAAACTAAAGGACCAATGGATATTCCGGATTTATTGGGATCTCCGACAGTACGTTTTTCTGCTTCTTTTCTCACAAGCTGTAAAAACTGATCATATACTAGCTGATGCACATATATGCGTGCAGCAGCAATGCAATCCTGACCAGAGTTAATAATTGCCGCGTCAACCGCAGTAGATGCTGCCCTTTCTAATACAGCATCTGCAAAAACTATAAACGGAGCTTTTCCTCCAAGCTCGAGATGTACCTTTTTCAAATTCGCTGCTGCACGCCGCATGATATCCTTACCAGTTTCAGTATTTCCTGTCAAAGCAATCATATCAATCCCTGGATGTTCAGCTAGCAGAACTCCTGTCTTAGCACCGCTTCCAGTAATGACATTAATTACTCCAGAAGGGAATCCTGCCTGTTCACTAAGGAGTGCAAGCTCTAAAGTCGTGAGTGGCGTCAGCGAACTTGGTTTTAGAATAATAGTATTTCCTACAGCAACCGCTGCTAGTTTCCAGCAAGCCGTGCTCAAAGGATAATTCCAAGGAGTAATCGCCGCGACAACACCTAATGGCTCACGTTTTAAGAATGAAGTGCTTTCAGCAACATAGCTGCCTGCTGCAGTCGCACCCAAGGTTCTGCAAGCACCTGCAAAAAAACGAAGGTTGTCAATCGCGAAATCAATATCTAAATTAGCTAAAGCAATTGTCTTTCCCTGATTCTCAGATTCAAGTTTTGCTAATCTTGATTTATGAGTATTCAACAAATCAGCTAATTTAAAGAAAAGTTTAGCGCGTGCAGAAGGCGTAGTTTCTCTCCATGTAACAAAAGCAGTTCGACTCGCATGAACAGCATGATCAACATCAGCTTTCTGTGCTTCAGAAATAAGAGCAATACGCTTTTCTGTAAAAGGATTAAAAACAGATAGCGTTGTCTGTGAAACAGACATCCACTGCCCACCAATATAATGTTTCCAACGCTTCATTTACGTGCCAGCATCAAAAGCCAGCATAACCTCAAAAGATAGAAGTATCGTCGCTATTTAAACAATTCGATAAAGTTTAATTAAACGAACTTTAGAATCATAAGTTAGGGATATTGCATAGGGAATTTCATCACAGACACTTTAACCTTATCGTCATCTCCTCGATTTTGCAAGGAATCTGATAATGTGTCACAAAACCCTTCGGGTTTTTAACCTCGGCTTGAACCTCAAGGATATGCTTATCCTTGAGGGCAGTCAAGAATCAGTAGATTCTTGATGAGCCGAGGCTTGTCGTGGTTTTGTGATTTCGAGAATCCTTTTGTCCTCTGAGATTCTCGAGAATGCTCGAGGATTGAAAATCCTCGACACTACCGGAGAAATCCTCTACAAATTAACCTCTGTCTAAAGACAGAGGATTTCTACAAGCATTCATAAAATACTTCTAGAATTAGGGTATGCCAAAGCAAAAGAAAAGAGAGACAAGAGAAAGAAAGATTGGATATGGTATGAGCGAATGCACAGCTTGACTGCAGTGTATATTAACTGGCATTACAATGGAAGAGTATGGGTATTTGCAGTTATTGATGATGCAAGCAGATACATGCTTGTGTTGATAGAATATGCATCTCCGACGACAAAGAGGTCAATTGAGGGAATGAGATTTGCATTGAAATATGGAAAGATAAAGCAATGCATTTCTGATAGGGGATCTCAATTCATGAATAATATGGAAGGATATTCTGAATTTCAGGAGTTCCTGAAATCAATCCAGATACATCACATAAAAACAAGAATAAAGCATCCGCAATCAAATGGAAAAGTTGAGAAATGGTTTGAATGCTATGACAAACACAGAAAAGCATTCACAACACATGACAACATCGGCTACATCCAAAGATTTATAAACCTCCTTGCACTTAATACAATATCGGTTGTCCTGAAAAGGATGTGACCATAGCAGCCTCTGTCCGGTGTCCAGCCATTAATAAGGAGAAGGGACTATAACTCTCCTTACGAAATCTACACCGAAGTATGCTTGCCTATGTGCGCGTGTAAGATCACCTTGACAGTAAAGCGGAAGGTTAAGATTGAACTGCAAATGCTGAAGGACACTTACACACCGAGTCCCACTCATGAAAAAAAAGAAAGCAAACAGTAGTAAAAAAGTACGCGGAAGACAGCCAAGTAAAAATGGCAAGAAATCAAAAGTGCAAAAAATAAGAAGATATCTTGCTGCACGAAAGAAAAAGAAGAAACGCTGATAAGGATAATGCCCTAAAGCAAGGCAGTCATTTCACAAATTTTACATTCTTCATACATTCAAAAGCAGAATTACCTGTCAGAAACATGATGCCAAGCTGTTTTGCCATTGCATAACCTATACAATCAGTCATAGACACATCGCGCCTATTCAAAAAATTTTTCAGCTTTGCCGCAGCAATAATTACTTCCTGATCAAAATCCTTAGCGAAGGAATAATACTTTTCAAGAGTCCTCTCTGCATAATCGCTGCCGCACTCTCTTGAAATACCTAAGTAAAGCTCAAAAAGATTGAGTTTTGTAGTAATAATTTTTGCAAATTCGTATGTCTCATATGCTTTGCTACCTTGAAGAATCTCAAAGAAAGCATATGTATCGAAAAAGAAAGTTTCAACAACTTCGTTTTCAGTAGGTTCAATCGTTGTAAATTTCTCTTCTGAATTCATCTTTAATCTGTTGAGAAGATTTCTTAATTTTGCCCTTTAGCATGCCAAAGGTCTCTCTAAATGCTTTCCTCGAATCAGGAACAATGATAATACTCACTGATTCATTTTCCTTCATCTTTTCTTTCTCGACAATTTCTATAGGTATCACTACTCCAAAAGAATTTCCCCACCTTCTTAACTTTGTTTCTACAAAACTCATAATTAGACAATGTATAATTAGTATATAAACTTATTCACACAATTTCTCAGGATTCCCGCCTCGAGGATCGTCCCAATCTTCAGTATGCCACACAATGTTTGACACAGGTGTCACATTCAGAATCTGGCTTCCGTTGCATTCCACATGAACATCAATACATCTACTGTCAAGACCGCACAAAGCAGTTGTCCATGAATATATACGAGACATATCGCTAATATTCTCATTAGTATCCTGAACAGCCGCGCCAGTCAAACTCCCCCAAGACAACCCCTTTAATTCATCAAAGTAGAAACCTACAGCAAATGCTAAAAACAATGCAACAATAACAATACTAAATTCCATCCATTTCATATATCTTTTGAGGAGAGAAGCATTTATATAAACTTTGTTATTACCAAAAAATAGTAACAATAGAAAGGTTTAAATACTCGTATTTTTACACTCTTGCATGAAAAGAAAAATCCAAACACTTACGCTTGCAGGAATCCTTGCACTTGCAGGAACAGGATGTCATCAACCAGCAAGAAGTGACAAAAACATAAAGGTAACACTAACTCTAATGCCTAGATTTAACATCGACGGATATCTTAAAAACATGCAAACAGGATTTGCTTCTCCGCTAAATATTGAATTCCAGATTCGAGACATGGATGAAGACGGAAAGAATGAACTAACTCTCTCCTACGGAACAAATAACTACTTAGTCAGAACAGAAGGCACAAATAATCTAAGAGTCATTCCTTATGTAAGAACAACAAAAGTCACTGAACTTGATTGAGTTGTACAAACATCACCACTCTTCTACTTTCACGCTTGTCTTTTTCTCTGCATCTTTCTTTTCAGGGAAGAATCTCATTATAACTTCAGAAAAACTACACTCACCTTTATGCATCAACAAAAGTTCATACGCTTCATCAGATAAAGAAATTGACTTTGACATGAAAAGAGAATAAAAAACAAGTAAATAAAGAAATTGCCTAAAATTTCGCTATGTCAGGAATCTGCAATTCCTGAGCACTATCAAGAACTTCGTTCTTGAAGTCTCCGCAGCAAGCTACGGAGTATTTTCCGCGAAATGTCAAGAATCTCTTGATTCTTGAGCACTGTCGAGAATCAAAAATTCATGATTCTCGAAGTTTTTCACTTCGTGACCAGCAATTTCTAATTTCAAACTGGCGCAGCAAGCTACGGGGTATTACACCCAGTTTGAAATAAAACTTCCGTTAAACCTTCACAATCCTGTTCAGTATCTCCATCGCCTTTCGTTTGTCAACACTCGCGCCAAGTTTAGCAATCACCATACCCATATAAGCATTGGCTCTCAATCCTGGTTTCTCCTTCACAATCTCAGAAATCTGCTCTTCTAAATCATCATGGCTGACTTTCTCAACTTTCAACGCCTCCTCAACACTTGTTCCAGAAACAATCTTAAACAATACATGCTTAACATCTCCTTCATCAATCTTCTCAGCAACAAAAGCTTCCAATACTTTTTCCAAAGTCCTCTCACTCAGAACTTCTTTAATCTCTTCAAAAGTTTTCTTGAGTTTAGAAGCAAATTCATTCCTCCAGAGAACAACCATCTTAGCAATCAGATTCGCGTCTTTCGAATACACTCTCAAAAGCGTTTCAAACTCATCCAAATGCCCGTCTAAAACCAGAACAATAAACTCATCACTTAATCCCTTAGCTTTCAATATATCTCTTATCTCATGACGTAGTTTGGGCAGAGTCTTCTTAAGTTCATTCAATTTCTCCCTGCGTATAGTAAGCAAAGGCAAATCTGTTTCAGGATACATTCGCGCACGTCCAGGCATAGGTCGCAGAAACTCTGTCTCTCCAGAAGGTAATGCCCCGCGCACTTCCTCGTTCTTCTTCCCCTCAATAAGTTCTTTTTCCTGTCTCTGGATTTCCTTTCTGACAGTCTCAATCATCATAGCAGGATCCTGAAATCCCTTCACTTCAACCCGCCCATGCCCCTTAATAGAAATATTCACGTCCTGCCTAATTGTTCCAATGCCTCGTTTGACTTTGCATGCGCGCAAAATCTCTCCCAGCTTAAGCGCAGTCTCCTTAATTTTCTCAGGCGTGTCAAGAACAGCCGCAGTCGCAATTTCAACTAGGGGAATACCCAATCTGTCCAAGCGATACGTCGCACTTTTCTCATCCTTACTCACGTTCCGTCCAGAGTCTTCTTCCAAACAAAGAGTATCGATCTCAACTTTTCCAAAACTCGTCTCAACAAAACCTGAATGTGCTAAAAGCGCAGTTCTCTGAAATCCAGAGGTATTAGACCCATCAATAACGATTTTTCGCATAACCTGTGTCACAGGATAGATCTCACAATTCAGAAGCAATGCGATCTTCAATGCCTCGTCCAATGCCTGCTGATTAACAAGATGACAAGGCTCCTCATCAAGCTCAATTAAACAAGTACTATCTTTGTATCCTTGATAATAAAAAGTCTTGTCGAGAGCAGCCTCATGCACAACAGCAGCGTCAATTTCTCCAGTTTCTCCCGCAACAGCATGCAGTTTTCTCATTACTATAAAGTCAGGTTCATCACTCCGAAGATAGCCAGGACAATGACAAAACAACTTTCCGCAATCTAGTTGTTGATGAATCTCAAGTCCTGCCTTCAGACCGATTTTAACATAGTCCATAATATAACAAGAAGGAAAAGGTACTTAAAAGTTACGTGCTGCCTCGTTCCCGTAAAGAAATACCGTTTAAGCTCATGCTCTCCATATTAAACTCAATATCGTATTCACGATTAACTTTCTCAGAAATCTCAGGAAAAAAGGGTTGTTTGTCTTTCAAAGAAAGCATTTCACGTCCTTGTTCATACCAACTTCGTAATGCGCTTAAATCTCTATGAGAAGGTGTGATACGCTCAAAATCAGTAAACATGTAGTGAGACTCTGCATCAATCTCTATAAAGGAGTCTTTTCTGCTGCCTTCAACATCAATAACTGCAAGAGAAACAGGGTCAAAAGGCTTAAAGATAACATGACGCGCATCATAATCTCCATGGCAAAGACCTTCCAATTCTTTAATGCAATCTAATGCACCAAGATAAAGGGCACATGCAGGATAAAGAGGAACAGGAGTTTCTTGCTCTGGAATGTAAACTGGGAATGATCTTCGTAAATTCTGACCTCCAAGTTTTCTTACTTCATATCCAGGCATAAACTCCATATACAATGCACTCTCTTCCGTTTCGAGATGGGAAACTCCTAAAGGGAGCGGTGCACACAGTTTAAGAGGACTCAGTAAAGAATAATGTTGAAGAAGATCATGCCAAACACGAAGAGACAAAAATTCATATAGTGTGCGTTCAGGCGAGCGTTTCTTAACCTTCTTTATAGTTCCCCCTGAACTTGCAAGCCCTATATGGGAACTCTTCTGTTTAATAGAAGTATAACTAACAAAAGCGCTTGCTACAGAAGACTCTATTTTTTCTCTCGATAAAAGTATGCTGCCTGCAAAAGACTCCAAACTCTGCATGAAATAATATATCCTCTTGCCTTTATAAATCTTACTTATTGTAACCTCTTCTAAGTTATAACAAGATAAATTTTTAAAGGCATTATCATCTCCTAACTAATGGAATCAACAAAACGCTCAGTAGATTGTATAGAGCAACTTAACTATACTAATAAAAAAATCTGTAAACTATTTGAAAGATATCATCTTTTCTTCTCAGAAAATATAGGATTTCCCGATTATTATAAAGTGCTAGGAGATAACTATCGGGAGATTCCTGACAACACACTACTTGAACATCATAAAACATGGCCCGTATATAACGAACCTTGGAAGAACCTTGAAGTAGCAGTGCACGCCTGCGAACGTCTTGGAGGCATTCTCTTATCATCAAGAAAAGAAGAACGTGCAACTGTTCTTGCACGTGATTTTATGCTTGAGGGAAGTACTCTTCCAATACGAGTAACCTATCGCATAACAGCACAAAGGCAAGAACATAGAATTGCCTCTCTTTTTGTAAAACAAATGAATCTCAATAGAATCTTTCTCAGTACACTCTACAAATTAGCAAATAATGAACAACCTCGCATAATTATATCAGAATCATCAATTGTAGAACGAGAGGTCCACGGTCTAAGTCTAATAACAGAGTATAACAAAAATCATGCCATTTTGAGTGATAGCCATTTCAAGCGTGAACTTATCAGACTAAACGTCATAGCAAAGTTCATTTCACTTTTTGATATGGATAATGGAGTAAACGTAGTCATCGATCAACATAGGCAATGGCAAGTGATTGACTTTGACAAAGGATTCTGGGAACCAATTCCAGATCCAAGAGAGCAGATAATTAATCCTTTTGTGTATAAAGCAAAGAAAAATGGAAGAACTATAGAAGAAGAATATGTTGAATTACCACAAGAAAAACTGAGAGACCACTTCAAAGGAAGAGAGTTGGATATACTTGTTCGCGAAGAGATGTTACGTGTAGAAACAAACATTAAAAGAAACGCGGAGATTTTCTATAAATGCATCGATGCCATGGCCGATATAGAATATTACAATAAAGCAGCACAAGAACTCTATGGAGAAAAAAACGTAGCAACGTATTTTATTAAAGCACTTGCTAAACTAAGAAAAGAAAGAAATAGATAAAATCAATTACGCTGTCATAGGTTCATTCAGTTGTCAAGAAAAGTATTTACTTTTGATGACTGAAGAAAAATGGAAAACCCCTTAAACCCTGCTTTCCTTTTAATCTCACCATGAAAAAACTCAAGATTCTTGAGGTAACCACATACACTGCAGGCGTCTGTGGTGTCAGCTCCAGAGTCTTGCAGGAAGCAGACCTTCTAGCTAAACATGGTCACGAAGTGACTATCTTCTCAACAAATCACGTTAAAGGCAGACCAAGAGAAGTCGCACCTACAGAAGAACACAGAGGTCATGTAATTATCCATAGATTCCCCGCAAGAAAACTCGGTGGTGAAAGTTTTACCTACTGGCGCTTCAAAAGAGAATTGCTTCTCTTCAAACCAGATGTGATTATCGTACATGCATTCAGGCATACTCACACAACACAGGCCCTACGTTTCGCAAGAAAACAAGAAATCCCATGCATACTAGTCACACACGCTCCTTTCAACACAGGCAATGAACAACGCTCGTTGCTTTCTAAACTTGCTATTTCTTTATATGACACTTTCACCGCTCCTCGCACACTTCCAAAATTCGCAAAAATCATCGCCATCACTCACTGGGAGCTTGAGTACCTCCATCGTCTCGGGATACCAAAAGAAAAAATTGCTTATATCCCCAATGGCATTCCTCCGCAATTTTTCACTCAAAAACCATCTCCAAAATCTCCTAGAAAAATCCTCTATTTCGGACGCCTTTCTCCTGTAAAAGATTTAGAAACAGCGCTCCGTGCTATTTCTCTAATGAAAAACAAGTCCACTTCCCTAGAACTTGCAGGTCCTGCTGAACAAGAATATCTTACAAAACTTAAATCCCTCGTTGCTTCTTTGCACATCGAATCCAGAGTTTCATTCACCCCTGCAATCTACTATCTCAAACAGAAAATAGCCAAGCTTGACAGCGCCTATGTTTTCGTTCTTCCCTCAAAACGTGAAGGCATGCCCCAATCTTTAATTGAAGCCATGTCCAGAAAGAAGCTAGTCATAGCTTCAGATAATCTCGGCGCCAGTGACCTCATCCAAAATAAAAAGAATGGCTTTCTTTTCCCAATCGGCAACGCTCAGGCGCTTGCTGACACGCTAGACAAAGCTTTCTCTCTTCCTGTCTCAAAAGCAAAGACAATCCAGAAAGCAGCACGCGCCTCTGTCGAACAGTTCTCATGGCTTCTGATTGTAAAGAAACTTGAGAAAGTATTAAATGAAATAACTGCGCAGTAAAGAAGTTAATTTAGATATATTTTTAAATTCATCTCTCGAAAAGAGTTATATGACATATACGAATAACAAACCATCTACGGTGCCTCAAATAAAGCACTACTTAAGAATTAGAAGAATATATGAGAAAGTACGAAGAACATTTCGGAAAAAGAAGTTAAACACTCAATCTCGAATTCAACTCTCCAGCAAAATTCTCAAGCATCTTCTCCCGTGTTTTATATTTCCAGCCATAATGCCCTAGAACCCATCCAAGTTTCACGAAAGCAGTTTCAGGCAGCATGTCCTCAAGGAAAATCACACCTGCGTCAATCAGCTCGCGCCCATTCGAGTACACATAGGGATCCAATCGCCCATATAATGTCTGGCTTGCTGCGCATACCACAAATCCTGAGCGAATATGCTTCTTAAGCTTAGGAATCCAATTGTGCACAGCCTCATTTTGGGGTAAATGTCCAAGACCAGCAACTTCAACAACAATGCCTTTGTATTTCAAAGCATAAAAATCAAGAATAGCCGGATCCTGACCAGGATAAAACTTGACAAGAGCAACTTTATCTGAAAAAGAGGTGTCCAACTCGCTCACTCCAGATTTTTTCTTTTGATAACTGCCGAGAAACTCGATTTTATCAGACCATACTTTCGCAAGTGGCTCAGAGTTAATTGGCTGAAAAGCATCTCTCCGCGAGCTGTGCATCTTTCGAACTTTAGTTCCGCGAAGTGCAAAACAATAATCATCATTAAGAGTTGCATGACCTACAAGCATGACTTCAGCAGCATCACTCAAAGCCATACGGGCAGCACATTCAAGATTCAAATGAGCATCGCTGCTTGCCCTGTCTATACTTCGCTGACTGTATGTAAGCACAACAGGTTTAGTCAATTTCCCCAAAAAGAATGAGAGCGCCGCGGCAGTGTAATGCAGTGTGTCTGTTCCATGCGTTACAATCACACCTTGAATTTCAGAATCATCAAGCATCTTCTTAACTGCCTCTGCAATTTTAATCCAATTCTCGCTAGACATTGCCTCTGAAGCCATCATGAAAGGTACATCAATTTTTTTCACATTTGCAATCTCAAATACTTCGGAATAAAAACGTGCAAATTCATTAACATCTGTCAACCATGAAACCCCGCCACGGCACGGATCCAGCTTGGCTGCGATTGTCCCTCCAGTCATAACCAAACCAATAGCAGGCAGCTCTTTCGAGGACTTACTCTCACTGATGCTCGCTGTTTTCACGTTCTTCTCTACCCTCTCAGATTTTTTCAGCACGCGCGATGCAAGAATGTTTTCTTTAGAAATTCCAATGTTATATCCTGACTTCAGCTTCAATAATACAATACCAGAGTCATAGCTTTCCAAAACAGTCCCGTCAAGCTCTTCCTGCGCAAGCCGCAGACGCACCTTGTCTCCTGCCTGAAAATGATTCTCCACCATGTTCTCTAAAGAGAGAAGATGTTTTTAAGCGTAGTGGTACGCCGAAGCATTCAAGGTTTAGCAGAAGAATTCCCAGGTCTTATTCTAAAGAACTGTAAAGAATCAGTTTGTAAATCAATTGCCTTAAGAGTAAATGAAGGGCATGTCTCCAAATTTGAATAAAGTACAGACCATCTCTCCAAATCAGAGCTCATCTCAAGAAATACTCTCTGATTACGCACGCTGAAATAGAACTCAATGCCCTCTCCGTTAGGATAAGTATGATCGTTCCCATTTACACGTTCAACAACAGTAACAGGGGCAGAATAGGTTTGAGAAACACTGACTGCTTTCAGATTTCTTCCCAGAGACTTGCTTTCCTTTCCATTCGGATGCTTTACCCATGCTCCTTCAACAATAAAATCAGTAAGTGCATATTGCACAGGAGTATCAACTCTAAAACCATATTGAGCAACAACATTTGTTCCTAAAACAATGCCTGTCGAGCCACTTGTAATATCTAGTGTGCGGACACTCTCTCCACCAAAATGTCTGACAGTATTCTCAGACAAGCGTTTTCCCCAAAAAATATCATTTGTACCATATGAAGGTCGCTCCTGTACAGTTGGAAAAGTACGCACGTTAGATGATGCACGCAAGGTAAACCGAAGCCCTGCAATGCTTTCCTCACGCGACAATTGACGAGGAATAGCAACACGCACCTCATTAGTGTAAGTTTGGTTTGCATACAAATCTCTGGTCTCTCTGCCACGATTATCAAGAATACGCTGATGTAAATACACTCTAAGAGGTTGTAACGCATCATTATTTTCAGCGCCAGACGTTGCAACAACACTTGCTAGAGAAGCAAGTGCCAGAGCTCCTGCTCGCCATGTCCCACTGAGTGTTCTCTGTATAGATTCGTACAAACGTCGTATCATACAAGAATAAGCAAAATGAAGGTATTTAAATCTCACGCCGAAAACTCTGTCGAAAAATATTGAATTGCCAAAACATGCAAAATACTACCTTCTGCTTACGTTAGATGTAAAAAACAAGAAGACCGCAGAACAAGTAAAACTCTGGCGCGCGCTATGGCTACACGCAAAAAGTAGGTGATAAAATATACCGTTCGTCTGGTCTGCTTGCTGAATGCGGAGGGGGAAAAATAGGCAAGGCGCTGCTCCTCGTCCCAATGGAACAGCGCAAACCGATTCTTGACATGCTTAAAAAGCATCACATTCACCACATGCTCCATGAACTCTGGTCTGATAGTTTTTGAGGAGTACCCTCTTTTTTAGTGAGCTCATCGCGACTTCTCTTTCTCTATTGCCCTGTTTTATTCTCTAACGCGCTTGCGGCTTTCCCAAAGAAGCTGGTTGTACGCCATTTTCAGGCGCAAGACGATAGAATACGTTCTTCCAGCATAAGGATTAAAGTATACCAATAAGAGGTATAAAATAATCCTTAGAAAAGTATATAAGGATTAAAGTATACCAATAAGAGGTATAAAATAAACCTATGACCTCAATAGAAGAACACTTTAAAAAAATTCAAGAACATCTAGAAGAATTAGACGCAGCAATAAACATTGGCATAGAAAAGCGCCCTGCAACAATTGCGTTTCATTGTTCTGCTTGTTCCCTACAGCTCTTAGAACTTTATCTTCACATAATAAAAAAAATCGAAATGGGAAAAACTCTAAATCATGAATGGTTCAAGCGCCCAACAACTGAACAGAAGAAAGAACCACTAATAGAACGGCAACTGGAAGTTGATTTCCCGCAAAAATCTGAAATCTATGAACTGCTCTATCAAATCGAGGAAGAACGAAACTCGCTGATGTATGGAAAGCCAAAAGAAGAGCAAACGAAAAAAGTCATTGAAGCGTTTAAAAAACTAAAGACGTTGATGAAGGAGGCATTAAAGAATGAAGGAATCGAAATTGAGAGAGCATAAAGAATTAATTGCATATGCGGGTGCCTTCGTCTCATGGCTTATTCCAAACATCGAAGCAGAAGAAATTATCCTATTCGGCTCGACAGCTAGAGGAGATTTTGAGAAAAATAGCGACGTCGACATCTTCATAGACGTAAGAGAAAACAAAAAGAAGCAAGAAGAGATAGAAAAGATTGCAAACAAAGAATTAAGCATATTCTATAAGTCTAAAATATATGAGATTTGGAATTTGAAAGGAATCGCTAAGGATATTCACCTGTTAGTGGGAGATTTGAATGAATGGGAATTAAAAAGAAGCATTATTAGCAATGGCATAGTGCTCTACGGACCTTATAAAAGCATACCTGATAATACCAAAGCTCTAACGCAGTTCGTCATACAGCCGATTAAAAGCATAGCTCTAAGAAATAAAGTCATGCGCGCGCTCTTCGGCAGAAAAGAGAAAAAGTATGCAATTGAAGGCATCGTGACTCGTTATAACGGCAAAAAGCTTTCACCGCTTTCATTTATTATTCCCTCAAATCATGTACAAGAAATTATTCGCCTCTTGAACAAAAATAAAGTAAGATATATCCTCTTTGACTTTTGGTCTGACGCTTTCTGATTCTCACGACCCTTTCTTTGTTTCCGCGGCAGCCGCAGCAATAGTGTTCTCAGGTACAAGACGGTAGAAAACACTCTTCCAGTTGTTCGTGTATGCTTCACGGTCGTTAAAACTGCCTGCACTTCCAGGAGAGATTGTTTGCACAGTTGTCAAAGGTCCAACAATATACATCACTGCATTGTTTATAGCACACTTTTTGGCAGTGATGTATTAGAGAACTGTGTACAAAAAAGGGCTATAAGTTACGCAGTTCTCTATATCACACTATTTACTGTTTTTCCTTCTCTATTGCTCTGCTTTATTCTCTAATGAAAAAGGTATAAAGTTCGCTGGGCTTATTCCAATTTGTTTTGCTGTCTCGGGAGAAACAACGCGATAGAAAGAATTTGGTACACTTTTCATGTCAAGAACCACCCGCTAAAGCAGGTGGCGTGTCGTGGTTCTTGAGCACACTCGAGAATCCTTTATTACTCCCCGCTGAAGCGGGGAGATTGCATTAGAATGATAGGATTCTCGATGTCTCAACAACCTAATAAATACACATCATCAAAAGATTTAAATAAATGATTATATCAATATAACCATGATAGAAGTAGAAACGAGACTAAAACGTTGGGGGCGCTCTTTTGGTATTATCATCCCTATGGAAGCAGTAAGAGAAGCAGATCTATCAGAAAACGAACAGTTAGAGATAACAATAACTAAAAAAAGAAACCCGTTTCTTGAAGCGTTTGGAGTACTCAAAAGTTCTAAAAGGTCAACAAAACAGATGCTCAAGGAATTGAGAGCAGAAAGCTGGGATGAATAAATACTTTTTTGATAGTTACGCATTGTTTGAAATTACGTATGGAAATGAGAAATTCAAGCGCTATGCTGAAGCAGGTGGACTAACAACGCTGTTCAATATTGCTGAATTAAACTATGGTCTTAAAAAAGAAAAAGCTGCACTTGAAGCAGATATGATAACTGACAAGTTTCGCTCTAATACAATTAAGGTTCTCTGGCAAGACATTAAAGAAGCCATAGATATAAAAATAAAACACAAAGAGATGTCAATTCCTGATTGCATCGGATATACTGTCGCAAAACGTCTCGGTATAAAATTCCTTACCGGTGACAGTGATTTCAAAGATTTTGAGAACGTAGAGTTTGTAAAGAAATGAGTTTACTGCCCTGCTTTCTTCTCTAACGCGCCTGCGGCTTTCCCCGCTTCCTCTGTTCCCACAACGCGATAGAACGCAACTGGCACACCTTTAGTAGCACTGTCAACAAAGATTATAAACTTGCACATACAAGATACTTCATGAACAAAAGATATCTGTTCTTCATCGTGCTCTTTTCAGCAATCCTCGTAACATCAAGCGTTTCCGCCTCTTTATTTTCTGACTTCTGGGGAAAAATCACAGGCAAAGTCTCTGAAGAACAACTGACAGGGGTGCAGTTCCCAAGTCAAGCACCAACATTGAACGTGCAGACAGAAAAGCAGCAGCAAAGCTGCTGCTTCTGCGCCTATGATGCAAACCACACTGACTCTTCAAGATTCCTTGAAGTATGCGAGAAGTTTTTTGCGGGAAAAGCACATCCTGTGAACAAGAATATCCGCTGTGATGTGAAAGAAACCATTCCTTTAGCACAGAAAGAGACACTCATTCCTGAATTGCTTCGAGAGCATAGATGCAAAAAGCCACTTTACCTGTATCATGCAGAGCATGGTCCTGTCTGCAAGAACATTGTCGATCTTGTTAAAGTGTGTGTCAGTAATGCCCCAACCTGTGACATTGATGTTGCAAGCATTTCCTGCCAAAGTTTCCGTGATGAAGAAGAAGTGAAAGGATACCTCAAAGAACTTCAGCCAACACTTGATCCTGAAACTACTATTAAATTTTGTGGAAATCGCCTCTCTGGATTCTTTGATGATCCCACGTGTTCTCTTGTTGATACCTATATAGTCACACGAAAATCGATAGTCCTGGAGCACGGCCCCTGCCAAAAAGAAGGCGGTCTCTGTAGACCCTTTAACGAAAGTGCTGCTAACGCATGCATCAATGCCGATGGTCAACTAACAACTCAACGCTGCTGCAGAAATGCAACTTCTCTTCAAAGTTATACGGCAATTGACAGTATTTTCTTCCCAAACGCATGGAAGACCGACGGCGTGCATGCTGCAGAAGGTGCAGAGTGCCCCTTAGCGCCTTGCGCGAAAGAAGGAGAGCAATGTGCTGTCGCAGGAGAGAGCTATGGCTGTACTCTCCCAGATGGCAGCGAAACCTATCAATCGTGTTGCTCCCTGACTACTGCAGGATTTCTGGGAAAATTCTCCAAGCCGGGCATGTCGTGCCCACTTCCTTCTTGCGTTAAAGAAGGAGGCACGCTATGTGAAGAAGGAGACAAGAGGATGACGTGTCTTGATAATAAGGGAAAAGAAAAGTCTCAGATATGCTGCGGTAAAATTATGAGTAAAATGGACAAACAACTGGATAAAATTAGGGTGGGATTTCTTAGCGATGTAGAAAAAGAATGTGATTGCAACAGCAAAAAACAAGCAAAAATAGATTCTGCTTTGTGTTTAACAAATAGCCGCAGCACTAAATTTCCTGATTCCCTCTTTTACCCTGATAGCTGCCAGTATGACTTAGCTCCTGAAGGGGCGCACTGCGCATTAGGAATGCTTTGTGATTCTGTAGGAAGATGCTCGAAAGGAATGCAGTGCGTACGCGATACTGACTGTTACAACAAGGGAAGGAAATTTTGTTTTGGAAATGCAGAAATAATTAACAACGGGGGCGTGCTTACTCAATTCTCCTGCGGCGTTGATGGTTTCTGCAGCATCTCTAGAGATTTTTGCGCTCCAGACGAAGAATGTAAGAAAACATGGAAGGGGGCGTTATGTATAAAAAGACCTTCTTCTTTAATAGAAGTATCATGAAACTCCACACACTCATCTCGCATCATAGCGCAAGAGCAACACTGGTAACAGGATTGGCAGCATTGCTTACAGGCTGTGCGGCACCGGAACCGCAACGAGAAGCACGACAAAAAATCATACCTTATAAAGATCCGGAGTTTGAAAAGAAAATAAATATCTGGTTTCTGAGAATGATAGGTTTGCCTGATTTTCCCTCTACAAACAAATGGGAAAGAGGCATTGAGCTCATTAAAGAAGACAAATCCTGGCGCAATTTCTACTCCATTCTCCATTGGGTTACCTCTCCAACAAATAAACTTTCTAAGAACGTCAGGATTACAGAACATCAAGTGGATTTTGTTCGAAAGTATCGTTATCCTTTAGATGCCATGGCAATAGACTCTAGATATGGATTGTCTAAAGTTACCTTGCTTCGTGCAGTAATTCCAGAAGCGCGCGATAAGGAAGCGCCACTCTCTATTCCCGACCTCATCTTTCTAAGTGAAGTTGAAGAAGCGCTGGAAGGGTATGTAAAAGAAGGAAAGATGACGTCCCCTTCCTATCAGATTCACTATCATCACAATGCGCCAGATTCTCCACAGAAAAAATAGTGCATTATTCAGTACATGCGTTGTCATGTTTGCCGATTATCGGGGGCGCTTTATACTTACTCCTGAATTATCAATTTTAGTTGTAACTATAAAGTGGGAAGATTTAAATAATAATAACAACCCTTATAATTATGGCTATAATTAACTCAGAAAGTAAAAATAGCGTATTAGAAATCTCCGATTATGATGGAAATCGCGGAGAGTATAAAAAGTTTCAACAAAATCTTAGAAATCTTTCTGGAAATTATTCTCTTAATTTTCACAGAAAAGATAGCAATCATGCTTATGTTTTTGGAAGTGTATGTTATGGAGGAGACTGCCACAATAATTTGATTGTGTCTAACTACTGGTTAAATAGATTACAGAATATAAGAAACGCTTTTATTTTAGCGAATAATTCTGGAGTTGAAATTTTTCCTATCTTTAATATGCCTGAAATAATTTCAAGAGGAAATGAAATATTATCTAGAAGAATTAAATATAATCCTCCTGAAAGGGTACTATCCAGAGAAAATTTTCCTGAGATAAACGTAGATCAATTATGTGTGGAGTTAAGATTTAGATATGGGATAGATGCCCGGAGGATAAGACAATTAGATGAATACAGATTAAAAAATAGAATTTATCTTGTAAATGAAGGAAATACTCGGTTTATCTTAAAATATCGAGGGGCGGATAAAGGTGAATCAGAATTAATTTCTAAAGTATTAAACGAGATACCGGGTTATTTCCCTAGAATTTATGCAAGAAAAGATAATCCGGAACTTTATACTTTCAGGGTGGGAAAAAATTATTTTGGGTTAGAAGATTTTATTTTGGGGGATAATGAAAAAGAAATTAATTTAGATTATTTTTCTTTAATTGGTGGCCATATTGGATCATTACATAATCTTTTTTCTTCTCTTTCGTCTAAAAAACCTATTTTGTTAAAGAAATTAAAAAGAGGGGATTTTCTTAATCAAAGCACTGCGGTCTCTATATATCTGGATTTGATTAATAGTAATAAAAACAAACATGACTATTTAATTAGCTCGCTAAATGAAGTGGTTCAAAGAGATTTATTTAATTCTCTATTTAAATTGCCAGTCTCTCTTGTTCATAGAGATTTAAATCATTCAAATCTAATTTGGAATAGAAACAATCCAAAAATCGTCGATTCCGAATCAATTGGGATTTGGCGGAGAGTAGAGGAGTTTATCGCCCCGTTATTATTGAGCGGAAATATGGTTAGACCGGACTATGTTAAGAATTCCTTTCAAAGATTAGTCGATAATTATAATATTTCTGTAAACGAACCTCTCTCGCAAAATGAAATAGAGACCGCACTCTTTTTATTAAGATATTCCTTATTAAAATATTATGTTATTAGATCAATTAGAAGAGGCATTAAGGACGATGACTATTTGGATGTATTAAACAAAAATCTTAGAGAAATTGGAGGCGAGAGATGATCAATAGAACTTCCTTATATATTGATTTTCCTTTAAAAATTTTTGATAAATCTAAACGAGTTAATTTTATAGATGACGAGTCGAGAAAGGAAATTTTTAATAGAAGCATTTATTCTTTTTTGTATGCTGGGAGGAAAAATTCTCTTCTAGAAAAAAGAAATCGGATATATCATGAATTATCTCGAAAAGTTATAAGTTTGGTACAGGAACGTTATTCCCCCCTCGAAGTTATGAATGTATCTGTCTTCGGGTCTTCACTTTTTTCTGAAAACCCCGGAGATTTCGATTTTTTAGTCATTACCAATGGAAATGAATTTTTATTAGAAGAAACAACATTCAACTTAGAAGACCTTTTATTAGTAGAAGAAAGAAAAAGTAAAAAATATAAGGTAGGTATTTCTATCAAGGGGGTTGATAATTTTGTTAATGGAATCTGCAATTCATTTTCAAGTGTGCCAGAGAAGTATCAGAAGCAAATAATTTATCGTACAGCAAGTGCTTTATTTAGGAGACATATTCCCGTGTTCGGTTATGATTTTGTAGAAAATAGAGAAGTATTCCAGAAAAATCTTTATGCCCAAGTATCAGATCTTTTAGTGAATACTTTTGATTTATATTATTTGGATAATGAAAAAATTAAATTAGATAATTCTCAAAAATCTAAGAAAACTTTGTCTCGTATGTATGAAGCAGTAACTTATTTGACGCTTACAGAAAAAAATTCTGAGATAGAAAATTTGAGAACTAATATATATCTATCAATTGATACAAATCCCTCTCTTGGAGAAACGGAAAAGCTTTTTAATAGCATAGTATCTATTTACAATAATAAAACAGATAAAAAAATAAAAAATGAATAAGATAATTGCCCTAGATTATGATAATACTCTTGCCGAACATGGAGGAAAAATTGATAAAGAAATGTCGGCAGTCTTATCTAAGATTATTTTAGATGGATACCTGGTTTCAATAATTACTTCTAGAACCATGTATTGGTTAGAAAAAAACAATATCGACATCTTAAGTATGATCTTCTCTGATGTTTCAAGATTATCAAATACAAATCTCAAAAGAATAAAAGAGAATTTTGTTCTTTATGCGGGAAGAGGAAACGAAAAGTTTATCCCAAAAATATCTAAAGATAGTATTAAATTTAAGGAGGAAGTTTCCTACAGAAAGCATATGACTCCAAATGAGATTTTCAAAATTCAAGAGATTATTAAAAGAGAACTTCCTAAAGACACTATATTTGAGAAAACATACACAAAACAATTTCCATCAAGAAATCTTGAAGGCATACTGAGAGTTATTATGAAAACAAAGGAAATTCAAAATCCATTAAGAGAAAGTATATTATTCAAAATTAAATCTAAACTGAGAGAAATGGGTCGTTTTTCTAGAATAATTGTAGAAATTAATGGAAATTATATTAGTTTTAGTTTTAAGGATAAATCATATGCAATAAAAGATATATTAAAAAATAATCCTAAATCAAAAATAACTTATTATGGAGATTCTCCTTTAGAAAATGATAAACCCATTTTGGATTTATCAGAGGGCGTTATGAAAAATGAATTAAACTTTATTTGTGTGGAAAATCCGATTCATGCATTGAGTTTAATCAAGATTTATTACAAGAATATAAACAAGGAAGGTAAAAATCCATTAAATATCCTTTCTAATAAAAATATAAGAGAGAATATAAGAGATAGATTAAAGGAGTATTGGAAATCTATGCGCTTACCTTTTTCTTGGACCTCTCCTATTTTAAGTGTGTTATTAAAAAATAAAGCTGATGAAAATTTAGCGGTACTAAGAGTTAGAGATAAATTTCCTTCTTTAACAGATAAAAATAGTTCGGATTATTCAAGAAAATTGAGAGACTTCGGGAAGAAGAAAGTTAGAAATTTATCTAGACGGATAAGCAAATTTATTTCTGGAAAAGTTATAGCAGACATTGGAGGAAGAGCCGACGATCTTATTGAACAAATATTAAAATTAAACAAGACTATAAAAAACGCCTATGTAACAGATATTGGGGCATTCTCAAAGAGGTCTAAAAATCCAAAGATCGATTTTATTGTCCAACCTTCGTTAAATAAAACTCCTTTTTCAAGTGAAAGTTTAGATACGATTATAGTTTCTTTAATTCTTCATCATATGGATAATAATGATCAAAAATTATTCATTAAACATCTAATTTCTGTGTTAAAAAGAAATGGAAGATTAATTCTTATCGAAGATAGTTATCCAGAGAATAAATCGAATGAATCTATTTCAGAAAATATAAAAGTCTTTTTAACTTTCAGCGGAAAGGAGAAAATGAAAATACTTTCTTTTTATGATTGGTTTGGAAACAAAATAATGAGAAGCAGAGATAATATAGCATTAACGTTTAATTATAAAACAATGGAAGAATGGGGGAATGTTTTTAAAAAAGAAGGGCTAAATTTAATCTTCTCTGAATTTATTGGAGAAAATCCTAAAAATTTAGATTTGTTTCCTCCAAAGGCAGTCATGATATTCGAGAAGAAAGAAGGGTTAAAAAATGAAACCTAAAATAGGTTATAGCATAGGAAATTTAAAAGAATTCTCTTTTAAGGACTATCCGTTTGAGTGTTATGAATTTAAGACTTTTGGTAGGGGATTTAGTCCAAATATAATAGTATTGGAGAAGTTAAAAGAAATGTTCAAGAAAAGAGACTTATCTGTTCATTCTCAATTGAGTAGAATTTTTAGTTGTAATGAAAAAGGCTTCCCAGATTTCTCTGAAGCTGAATTAAATATATTAAAATCAGAGATAATTATTTCAAAAATTATCGGAATAAAACAAATTAATTTTCATATGAAAGAAACAGAGTTTACTAAGGAAGAAACTGAGAAATTTAATGAAATTATAGAATTTGCAGATAGGCGAGGAGTAGAAATGATTTATGAAAATCATGTTTGTTCAGAAGAAGCAATCCTTGAGACCCTGAAAACTTTTCCCAAAGTCAATTTTTGTTTAGATCTTGGACATTTAAATGTTGCAATACATAAGGGAAAGTTTAAAATGAGTTTGGAAGAATTTATCGAAAAAGTAAAACCAAGATTATTCCATATTCATGCACATAACAATTTTGGGGAAAAAGATGAGCATAATTCTTTGAATAACGGAAATCTAGATTGGAAAAAGGTCTTAGATAAATTAAAAGATTCTAATTTGAGAAAAATTATTCTTGAGAATAAGACAAAAAAGGAAGTTGATGAAAGCAAAATGTTATTGGAAGAATATTATAAAAAATGAAAAATCTAAAGGCAATTTTACGAAATTCATCTGTAGTTTACCACACCGGCACACTCATCCATGCCTGCGCTCCTGCCTTTCCTATATTTGCCGCCTTCCCCGCTTCCTCTGTTCCCACGACGCGGTAGAACGCTGTCTTCCCCCTTGCCTCTGCATCAACGTAGTTGATACTTCCGTACGGATTCTATGCAGTTATGGAACTCGTGGTGACGTTTGCCCATGGACCAATCGCATCAGAGAGGGAACGCTGTAGCACCATCGTCCGCGCTTTCCCCGCTTCATCAACGCAGCCTGTCGCACACGGATTCGGCGTGCCGTCCGTCAGAATGTTCTGCAAGAGCAGGGAGTAGAGAGGTCGTTGTTTGGGCATGATTGCGATTTGGAGGGGGGTAACGCGGTTCCGTTCGGTAGAAGTTGTGCTGTCTGGAAGAAAATGTATCATTATTTCTTATACAAACACGATGAGTTTTTGGAACACTATCATAAAAGAAGTAATGCAGAGACTTGTTTTCACATGATTAAAACAAAGTTTAAAGACAATTTGGGAAGCAAATCTAAAACTGCTCAAATTAATGAATTATTGTTAAAAATCTTATGCCATAATATTTGTGTAGTTATTCAAGAGATTTTAGAATTAGGAATTAAAGGTAAGTTTATCGTTGAGAAACAAACTCCCTAATAGTATCTTTTATTAAATTTTTACTTTTATTAATAATATCATCTTCTGAATAATTATTCTTAACCCATTCTTTAGCTTTCCTTGACATTTCTATATAAAAATCCTTATCAGACATTAACTTTTGTATCTTTTCAACCCATTTGTGAATATTATTCTTTTCAATAAGTATTCCTCCATCTCCTACAGCATCTTTTAATCCTGCAATATTGCTAGCTATGACTGGGATCCCATTTGCCATTGCTTCTATGGTCACTCTTCCAAATGCCTCCTCCCATTGTGAAGGAACTAAAAGAATTTTTATTCTTTCGTATAATTTTTTTGGATCATCTTCAGGAGTAAAGACTGTTACATTATTACAATCATCAAAGCATACATATTCTGGCAAAGATCCATCAAAAACAGATCCTTCTGACTCTGTTATTCTTTTAATATATTCATTTGAGAACTTGTTTGAATCTGTTCTGTCCTTAAGGGAAGACCAACCAAAAACCGTTCCAAATTTTAGATCTAGCAAGCGGCCTGCAATCTCTTTGAATATTAAGCCACCTTTTCTTTCTAGGGGATTAAACATAAAAATTAATTCGTTCTTGAATGGATGGAATTCCTCTTTTTTTACTAAGTAATCATCTATCTCCACCAACGGCTTAATAATCTTAGATTCTCTTAGCCAATTTTTAAGAACATATTCTTTAACAAATTTTGAAGTTGAAATAATTGCTGTCGGCGCATATGGGGAGCCTTTAGCAAGACTTATTTCAATCGGAATCTTACACACCCTCATAATAGAAGGAATTGAGTATTTATTGGATAATTTGAGAGCAACATCACTCCACATAAGCTGAGTTATTATTACATCAGGCTTAAACTCAATTATCTTTTTTTCTATTGCCTCTTCACGATTTTCATGAGGAGTTGTATGAATCTTTAATTCATTAAAAGATTCAATGTTTTTTGTTTTTTCATACCTATTATCTGTGACTACAATAATTTCCCAACCAAATTTATTCTTAAAATTTTTCAATAAAGAGTACATGCTTATCTCGGCTCCCCCATGAGAAGGAACATACAGCCCACATAAATACATTATCCTCATTTCAGTTCCCTCAAGAATACACTACCTAATTCTTCGTATTTTGTAAATTCGTTGGAAATATCCTTAAACATTATGTTATCATCATTTCTTTCATCTAAATCTTCTTTTATGAACCTAATTAATTTTGATGTTTTTTCAAATGGAAAGAAGACTTTACCCGCTCCAATTTCTCCCAATTTTAATGCCCTTATTTCTTGATTATCAATAATTCTTTCTCCAGGAATTAATATTGCCTTCTTATTGTGATTAATTAAATCAAGCATAGTGTAATATCCAGCTTCTGAAATTATAACTTTTGAAGAAAAAAGAAGATCTCCAAAATCTTTTGTCCAAATTATTGTTTTCACATTTTCAAGTGAAAGATTTGATCTTGAATTTCCTCTTATAATTATTACTTTAAGTTTCCTATTTTTCTTAATTATCTTTTTTAGGGCAGAAATGACCTTTTTTAGAAATATTTTGGAAGAGGGCCTGCCTCCACCACCGCAAGTAACTAAAATATCATTATAAGGGTGGTTTTTCTCTTTAACTTTTGCAATTTTAAGAGGATTTACTAATATCTCATTTTGCATTTTCGCATCTTTAAATTCTAGACCATACAAAGTTATAACCTTATCAAAAACAGCATATGCTCTATTTTGTTTAAGTGATAATCTGTAAGTATCCCTTATGGGATAACTAAGGAGGATTGTTTTGATTTTTTTACTTTTGAATTTTTTCACAAGATCTAAATCAAAAAAAGTAGAGAAAACAACACACTCTACATCTCTCTCCATTGCAAACCTAAAAATTTCATCCCTCTGTCCACAATCGCACATCCCTCCGATAGTGTAGTTAATATGCGGAATATCTTTAAGCTTTTGAACATTTACTTTGTTTTTAATATTAAAATTTCTAGAGAAAGACATATCTGATAAGATAGTAACATTTTTATTCTTTTTAGACAAAAAGTTAGCCAAAGAAGTAATTATCTTTCCATGACCCATCGTGCCCCCAGAGTTAAAAGATATAATTAAAATGTTTTTCATTTTATTCTTTCAAGATCACTCCCATTAATCTCCATTTTACTCTTAATAATCGAAACATTTACTTTATGTTTTAACTCTGCTATTTTTATTTTTCCAATTTCATATTTTTCAATTCCTTCTATAATAGATGAAATCTTCCATTCTGTTGGTATTTTGAATTCTTTATTTAACAAGATATAACTTTCCACTGGTGAGCCCTTATATCTTTTATAAGTTCGATCATATAATCCAAATTCTCCACTTACTATATCGCTGCCAAGATAAATTTCTTCTGCTGCATCTTTTAGCTTATTAGAAAGATAATCCTTAGATATCTCTTTTATCTCTTCTTGTTTTTCATATATCTTTTTATTTGGTTTAATTTGGTCTATGTGTCTGGAGTCGTTAACATTAATTACTCTCCATTGTTCGTTTGAAAATTCCAAAATATTGATGCAAGTATTATCTTGTTTAATATTCACAAAATCATTTTTCTCTCTTCCTTGCGAAAGGTTGATTAAAGCTGCATTTACTCCTGAATGGGTAACTATTACTACTGTTCCATTTTCTTTTTGTAAATCTTTTAAAAAGGATCTTACTCTTTTAATCAAATCCCAGATATTTTCTCCTCCGAACGGCCTTATATCGTATTTTGAGATTCCAGATTCAAGCATTTGTTTGTATTTTTCGATCCATTTCTCAGACGAGGGATCGATTTCTCCAGGGTCGTACTCCCTCAATCTTTTATCTTTAATAATCTCTATATTGCAAACGTTACTTAATATCTTGGATGTCTGAATTGCCCTCGTTAAATCGCTGGAAAGTAATTTGTCAAATTTAATTTCTTTTAAAGTCTCTGCTAATTTCTGTACTTGCTGAATTCCTTGATTATTAAGTGTCTCTTCTGTATCTTGTCCCCAATCCTTATCTTGTTTATTAAAATCTGTTTCGCCATGTCTAATTAAATATATTCTTAATGTCATTTTATAACCTCCACTTTCCAATCTTTTTCTTTAATAAGATTTCTTGCATATTCTTCCATACCGTCCTTTACTATCATTAAATCGACTCGATGAATTTTTTTATTTATCTCAATTTTTCCACCCCTATACAAATACCACCAATCTTTTTGAGTGTTCAAAGATTTCCAGGTGGAAGGAATTTTTTTGTTTGGAATTATAACTATAACATCAATATCGCTTCCATCGTGATGTCCAAATTTTTCTTTGTATAACCCAAATTTTCTTTCCACAATACTTCCCCATAGGTAAGCATTGATAACTTCTAATGGGAGAATTGATTTCACAAAAACAACAATCTGATTATGAATTTCTTCTTGATTATCGTAAATTATTTTTTCTGGTTTTTGTTTCATTTTATGTTAAAGTAATGATCGTTTAAATCAGTTTTTATCTATACCTCCCTAGTGTTTCAAAAACATTTCTGCCCCAGATGATGCTTTGGTTTCTACCATCCCAAGTTATATCTTCAAATCTGTATTCATTGCCCTCTCGCTTAGAAATCTTTTCGAGAGCTTCCCTTAGTTTTTTCAAAGCAATTGGTTTTCCAGTAGTCATTTCCATATATCCTCTTGGATTATATCTGCCTAAGTTAGTTAAAACCTCTTCTATTGCTATTGCTAATCCTTCTGGCGTAGGTTCAAAGAGTACACCAGTTTCCCCTGTAATGTGTTTCTTAGTTGGAAAACTAACATCGCTCGGAACCAAGACAGGTAACCCTGCTGCTAAACACTCCATCTTAAATCTATTTATTCCTTCAACTTTAGTCGTTAATACTCCTATATATGCCCTATTAAGATATCCATTCATTGTTTCTTTTGAATTAGGGAAATCACGATTATCCCTGGCTTCAGAATATAGAAAATCTATATTTGCTCCAATCTTTCTTGCCAATTCTATATTCGTGTCTCTTAATTTGTACTCTAATTCTGAACCTCCATCAACAAAATGACCTAGTTTCACAAATCTCCTTCTTGGAATCATCCCCACTGCTCTGATAAACAAATCTGGTCTTTTAAAATCCGTCCAATGAGAAATTTGTATCCCGTCATAATCTTTTTCAATTCCAAGTGGTTTGAATGCTTCCGTGTCAACAAAATCTGCAGGACCAATATCTAAACATATACTCTCTGGGAATTTTTCTAAGGTTTCATCCCAAAAAGATAAATCTTCAACTAGCTTTATATTTGCATATATAGATTCATTAATTCCTCGCCAACCTCTTCTTTCAATAAGATAGAATTTATCTTTTATGAATGGCAAGGTAGAGACTACACTATCAACTTGAGAGAGTATTAAAGCACCTTTGTTTTTTCCTTCGGGTTCTTTTAATATCTTCATACTATAATATCCCATTGGTATCTCGCTCATAGTCTAAATCCTCTTTGTCTAAGATTTCCGATTCCCGAGAAAGTTACTTCAGCGAATTTAATGCCCTCAAATTTTGAAGTTTCAATTTTAACTTCTGTTTCCTGCAATTCCTTTGGATCAATATCTGATTTTGTCATAAGTCCAGTTTTTGAAAGTCTATGCATCCCCTCGCCAAGACCCAATTTTTTAAAACTTAAATTCCCATTTTCTTTATAAGTTGGAAATAAAACTAGATTTACAAGAGAAGATTCTTGAGAACTTGTTCCAAGTAAATTGCAGAATGCTTTCCTTGAAAAAGCAAGTCCCGCTTCTACATCAAAACTATGAGTCGCGATAATTCGTTCTATTGCATCTTGATCTATATATTGGGTTGCATTTGCCAGCTCAATATCTTCTAATGCTCTTGACAACCCTGATTCAGCAATTGTTGAGAATCTAACTCTAGGATTTCTAGGAACATATAATCCTCTAACATTTTTTTTACGAATATCTAAGAAAACATTCTCATCGCTAACAAATGATGCTCCATATTCTTGGAGCAAATAAACAGTCAAAGTAGTTTTGCCTTGTCTTGAGTTTCCTGGAATTAATATACCTTGCCCGTTGAGATTTAAAAGTGAAGCATGTAACAAGGGATATTGCGAAAGCACTGGATGATTATTTATATGATTTCTAATACAAATAAGGCTAGCAGATTCATCCATCACAACATGAGAGTCTACCTCATAACTATCTGAAGATTTTTTATAAATAGTTCTAACCGGAGTATTATATCTGGTATATTTTATTGAAGGTTGTTCTGCTGTTCCAAATCTTTCAATTGTTAAATAAGGAAATCTTTTATCTTTCTCAATTCGAACTGGATTTTCAGATTGATTAATATTAATTATACAATCAGGATTTTGATAATTATATGTTTCCCTTTCAATGTTCTCAGCTATTCTTTCAAGTAAATCTTCTGGCCCCCTAACTTCAATTTTAGACATTCCTACATAATCAAATACTTTTCTTGACATCTTCTCCTCCCTTATCTGTAAATGAATTTGTTTTCACAATTTTACTATTTGCGCAATCAACGCATATGTCTAAGAATTTCCCTTGTCTAATTTGGTTTCTATGTCTTGATGCAACAAAATTATTCCAAACTCCATAAACTCCTAGTTCTCTAACATTTCCAAACTGATATTCTCCTCTATAATCCCAACAACATGGATTTACAGAACCGTCCCAATTAATTACCATCCATTCTTCACAAGGGTAAATCCCGCTTTGAGGTTTTTTTTGAGGATCGTTAAGCCCGTTTTGATATCTAGAAAAAGGAGTGCCAAGAGGTACAAATTTGTCAAATGTTTCTTGTTTCCTATCCATGACATTAAACGACTTAATCACTAACATATCGAATCCATATCTTCTTGCAAACTCTTTCATTTTAGATATTTCTTCAAGATTTTCTTTGTGAGCAACAGCTTGCATTATAAATCTTGTTTTTGAATCGGCCATTATAGGAGAGACTCTCTCTAAACCTCGTATAACTTTACTTAAATCTCCATTTATTTGGTGCTGTGCATAAGTTTTTTGAGTAATCCCGTTTATAGAAATAATCAATTCGTCAAGACTCGTTAATGATTCTATATCCGATAAGTCTTCTAATCTCCACCCAGTGGTGCTCATAACTTTTTTTGTAGAAAAATTTCCAGAATATCTTAAAAGCTCGGTTATTCTAGGATGAAGCAAGGGCTCGCCATAACCCCAAAGAAAAATTCTTTCAAAATCAGTTCCTACTTCTTCGAAGATAGATTTGTATAATTCAACATCCATAGACCCCTTTCCTCTAATTAAATCGTTAGTAGGACATCCAACACAGGCATAGTTACACCTGCTAGTTAACTCTAGATTTATTCTTTGAAGTTTAGTTTGCATTTTCTCCTCCAAAATAATCTTCTCCATCTCTTTCAATACAATCTTTAGCCCCCATAGCCCTTCTTCTTTCTTGTAATTTCCGGTCATGTTCCCATTTTGATTTCGAAAAATATCCTCTTTGATGATCTAGATGAATAACCTCAAATTCTTTTCCAGAGGGTATTAATCTCATTCCTGTTTGATTTTCTAATTTCCATTGCACATCGGCATCCCAGACGCCCCAACTAGTAAATCCTTCGTGATATCCTCCAATTTTTATTAACTCTTCTGTTAAAGCAAAAACTGCTCCACAATGTCTATCTTGATTAAAGTAAACTGGTTCTGAACCTTTATTTTTTTCATTTGAAAGATAATCTTTAAAATCAGATTCTGAAGCAATGAAGAGTTTTTGTCTCCCATTTTCAAATTTGGGAAATATTCTTATAGGCCTGCTAGCTTGACTTGTTTTAGCTACATAATCTTGAGATAAATCTAATCTCTGAATAGCTTCTTCTAAACCTCTTAATGAAATATTTTGATAGAACCATTTAAAGTCCTGTAAGAATAATCTTCTCATAGGGGGTCTTTTCAATGACTTACCAGATGATAGGGCTTCTTGAACTAAATTTTCTAAATACTCTTTATTGTGTAAAAGAATATCTGCGTCACTAATATATGTGAAATCTCCCCTCGCCGATCTAATCCCATTATTAATAATCTTTCCCATTCTGACAATATCTGGTGATTCTTCTTTAGGATGATTTTCTAAATCTCGAATAGTACTTACTCTAGTTGCATAATTCGATCCGGCAACAATAAAATCAACATTTATTCTTCTTTGCGAGAGTATGGAGTCCGTTGTTAACTCTAATCTTTGTGAATGGGTTGTCCCGTAAAAAGGTACAATGACACTTACTGTTGTAACCATAGTTTATTCCTCCGATCTCTCTTGATAACTTCCTCTAGTCCTGCCCTTATTCTTTCTCTACTTATTTCTTCATTTCTTTTCCACATTTCTGGAGAGAAATATCCTTTAGGATGATCAAAGTGCATAACCTCCAAATCCTCTGGAAAAAACTGCAAGTTATATATCTCACTAAGTTTCCATTGAAGATCTGAATCTTCACAACCCCAATTAATGAAATCTTCAGAGTATCCGCCAACTGCTAAAAAATGTTCCTTTCTAAATAAATTCCCTCCACAGTGTCTATTTTCGTTCCAAAATACTGGTTCTCTCTCTTTGTTTTTTTCATCTCCAACATATTTTTGAAAATCTTCTTCAAGTGCAGTAAATGTTTTATGATAAACACTATCTTTTTCAGATACTCTTATTCTTCTTTGTCTTCCATTTAGTGTAGCGATGTATTTTTGTGATAAGCTAAGAGAAGCTATTGTTTTTTCTATGCCTAAATCTCTAGCCAGCTTTTTGAATTCTTTAAATTCATCTGTTGGAAGTCTTCTCATTAAAGGCCGATAAAATGCCCTAGCTGGATCTTTTTTGATTTCTTGAATTGCTTTTGCCAGATAACATGAGTCTAAAAACACAATGTCTGCATCATTTGTGTAAATAAATTCTCCCTCTGCAAGTGCAATAGCCTCATTGCGCACATTTCCAGGATTAAAATCACTTAAATCTGGTTTTTGCTTGTGATATCCAAAAGTGTATTTTACTCTAGGTGTTTCAGGAAGTCTTGGATATTCTCCTTGTTCAGATACAATTACTTCATAGTTTACTCCCCTTTGAGATAAAATCGATTGGATAGAGAGGCGGGCCCTCGCTAAATCAAATTGTCCATATATTGGCACAACCACACTCAATTCAGGTGTTTTTGTCATACTTATTATAATTAGACCTAATTTATAAATTTACCCCTTTATAGTTACTGTGAAGAACCCTATGGCAAGACCATAGGGCATCAGGGGAAGAGATTAATGAGCTTCAATTGCTCGCTTTTTCGTCCTTGATTCTTGATATAATTTCTGATGACATCTGCTTAAAGCTTTATCCCAAAGGCAAGACCTTGGGGTATTAAGAAACAATAAAACAAAGGCGACTAACAAACTTTCTGTAAAAAAAGTAAACCAATTTAATGACTTATTTTACAAAGCCCTTTCTTCCCGATAAGGAAGAAAGAAAACTATAAAAATCATCACAGCCTACTGGTTAGACTAATATCATGGAAAACTGGTACGATTCAGAAGAAGATGTCCTTGGAATTCATTTCCAAGACAAAGAATATTGGAAGAGTATCGAGCTACCTAATGGTATAGTCATTGACGTTTCCAAAGATGGAGCAGTCATTGGAATAGAAATCTTCAAAGCAAGCATAATATTCTCAGGCGATGTTAAAAACGTCATTGATGCAGCTAAAACAGTCGAGAAAATGACCAAATAACTCCAAAAAAAAGCGATTACCCTCTTATCACACTATTTACTGTTTTTCCTTCTCTATTGCTCTGCTTTATTCTCTAAAGAATCTGGTTTTCCCGAAGATGCCGGTTGTACGCCATTTTCAGGCACTAAGCGATAAAAAACATTCTGCCACCCATTCGTGTATGCTTCACGGTCGTTAAAACGTCAAGGATTTTCAATCCTTGAGCGTGCTCAAGAACACATAAAGTGAAAGGTGTTCTTGACACTACCTGCACTTCCAGGAGAAATTGTTTGTACCGTTGTCCAAAGTCCTGCCGCGCCATCGACAGCTCTCTGTAAAGAGAAATTCCCGTACGCCTTTGTTTCTACTGCGTAAAATGGCTCAAAGCCGATAATGGTGAGGTTTGTCTGAAACTTGCTGATATCAGAAAGATTTATTAACCCTGTTAATATTAGAATAATATAAATTTTAGCAGGGTTAAAAATGAAACGCATAGAAGAAAAATATATTTCAAGGGCAATTGAACAAACAATACAAAAGAACCTGCCGCATCGTGAAATCATAGCGATAGTCGGACCACGCCAGTCTGGAAAAACAACGCTTTTAAGGCATATTGCAGCACAACTTGATGGCGTGCAATTCCTAGATTTTGAGGATCGAGCTACCCTGGAATTATTTACAAATGATATTCACGCATTTGCAGAACTCTACGTAAACAATAAAAAGTATCTCTTCATCGATGAATTCCAATACGCAGTTGAAGGAGGAAAGAACCTTAAGTACATCTTTGATAATTACTCTATAAAGATATTCATTTCTGGCTCATCAGTCATTGGTCTTGCACAAGAAAGCTTAAGATATCTCGTCGGTCGTGTCTTCATATTTCATCTCTATCCACTCTCTTTTGAAGAACTACTTAGGTATAAAGATGAATCTCTTTCTAATCTCTACAAAAAAAGCAGAGTACATTCAGAACAAGTAAACAAAATGCTCAAGAAAAACTATGAAGAATTTGTGCGGTACGGAGGCTATCCTCGTGTCGCGCTTGCTTCCTCATCAGAAGAGAAGGAAATAATTCTTAACAATATTTACAATACATATGTCCTCAAGGAGATTAAAGGTATTCTCAATATAAAAAATGAGTATAAACTTACCAGACTCATACACGCACTCGCCCTCCAAAGCGGCAACATCCTCAACTACAATGAGTTAAGTGTGCTGGTCGGAATAACATATCAAGAACTCATAGAAAACCTGCAGATTCTTCAAAGAACCTACGTGCTTACAGAATGCCGCCCCTATTACCGTAACAAAAGAACAGAGCTTGTCAAAGCACCAAAAGTTTTCTTTATTGACACAGGATTCAGAAACAGCATCATCAAAAACTTCCAGTCGCTTTCAGAGCGTCCTGATAAAGGGGCGCTTTATGAAAACGCCATTGCCGCTGAATTGCTGAAGGCAGGATATGAGTTAAGGTATTGGCGTACAAAATCAAAAGCAGAAGTTGATTTTGTCATTGAACAGAACGCACAACTCACACCGATTGAAGTAAAAACGTCAATTGCAGGAAACCGCATACCAAAATCACTACAAAGCTTTATAATAAAATACAAGCCACAAAGCGCGGCACTCATTGCACTCGAAACAGGCATTCATAAAAAATCAGGAAACGTCGATATTATCACTCCTTGGGCACTTTCCCGCTTCCTCATGCGCCACATTTCCAAAAGAAAAGAATAATACTTTCAGTCATAACTTGTCTGTTGGCACGCTTATCTCGTTTTTCTTTCTCTATTGCCCAGTCTTATTCTCTAAAGAAGCTGGTTTTCCCGAAGATGCTGGCTGCACACTTGTTTCAGGCACTAAGCGATAAAAGACGTTAGGCATGTCTTTCATCGCAACATCAGAATAACTATTTATCACTCAACGAGATATGCATGGTGTTCACTTGGTGCTCGCGTAAGAATTATTGCTCTTAATCGTGGAACGTAAAGAGGATTTAGGTAAAGTGGCAGGTGCAGGCACAGTTGTTACAATGTCATCTACATTTTTTCTTCTCGGAATCAAGAAATGATAGAGACGCGAGAGACGCGCAAAGACGCCTAAGAAAAGAGGCGCCGAAATATACTGATAGTCATGGCTTTGAAATTCATGCACTGCATGGTACTGCTCTTGAAGACTCAGTTCTCGATACGTGACAATTTTTTGATCAAAGTTCATATTTCTTTTAAATTTTCAAAGTTAATAAGCTTTTCTTTAATTTCACAAGATTTAATAAGTAGAACGTGTTTTTTTCCTTATGAAGAAAAGAGTTGCATTTAGATGGTCATTTATATATCAAGAAGAGATGCACTTGCCTCCAAAATTTTCTTATGACCGAAGTAAAAGTGAAAAATTTGTAAATAAATTTATAGAATCCATAGAGAAGGATTGGAAAAATATAGAAGGTAAAATATTTAAGATTATGGAAAGTTCTACTAGATTAAATTGGAAAGATAAAACACTAACTTGCTATGTTTTAGAAATTAGTTCATTTGGACCGATTTCTGATCCACTAACAATTCCTATAAAGTTTAAGGTAGATGATAAAACTTATGAATTAAGTAAAGAGAGATTTATTGATATGCTTGTTCATGAGCTAATTCATATCTTTTTAACTCAAAATTCAGATAAGCTCGGAGATTACTTGAGTTATATTAATTCAAAGTACAAAAATTATTCTCAAAACACTGCCCTTCATGTGCCAGTTCATGCAATTCATAAAGAAATTTTTGACAGGTTATTTGATAAAGAGAGATTTGAAAAAGAGATAACTGCAAGCGAATATTATTCAGATTATAGACTAGCTTGGAATATAGTAACTAAGAGGGGAAGTAAAAAAATAATAAGTGAATTAAGAGAACATATTAAGGATTGATGACTACTAAGTTGCTATCATATCTTATTATTCCATCTAGTAATAGATCTTTTTGCAATAGGTACTCTTTAGTACTTCCTTTTCTTGCAGGATCGGATACAAAAAAACTATCTCCTTTATATCCCTTGATTACGACTGTATGTTTCCAAGGTTCTCCTCTAATTGGGTCTTTGGAAATAGAAGTTTCTTTCGAAATCCCAAATATCAATTGCGATGTAAATGTTGCAATAACTGGAAGACTTTGCTTAAGATATCCTGTAATGAGATTTTTAGAGATAGGTGAAAAGTCTATTTTTCCTCCAGAATCCAAAAATTCGTAAGCGCATTTTGCTTCAATTTCAAGTCTCCTAAATCCTGGAAGACTTTTTGATATTTTTTCTAGATAACTTCTTTGATCTCTGAGATTTCTCATCAGATTGATTCTTTTTAACTTAAACCATGTAGAATCAAATATTAATAGGGACCTTGAATGTATCGTTACGTCAAATCCTTCCTTTAGAACTAATGTGCCTAATATATAATCCCAATCTCTCAAGTTAATGCCCTTCGGGCAACTCCGCTAAGATAATCGTTGCATCTCTAACCAAACAGTCAGTTTATTTTTATCTGGAGGCTTATCTCTTTCAGAATAATAAATAAATTCCATTTTCTCATGACATTTTGGACAATAATCTCTCTTATTCTTGCTAAATGTCATCGTTATACTTGACTTTATAGACTTCTTTTTTCTCCTCGAATAAGCACCATAATATCTCACAAGCTTTTGATTCTTCTCAGGAGTATGTTGTATGATTGCAGAGATAAAATCATGAACTAACATGATTTTATAATGGACTTTATCTTCATGGTCTTTCCAATAGAACTTTACAGCTTCTCCATTGTAAGCTATAATTCTTGCATTTGCTATTGCTGGATGTCTTACATATCTGCCAATGTATTTTGCTAATCCCTTTCTTGAAGATATCCTATCTTTTCTCACGTAAACACAAAAGCCATTTTGATATTTTGCATATGCCATTTCAACTATGTCTTTAGGAAGGTATTTCTTTAATGCTTTCAGAATATTATATTCCCAATTTTTATGAAGAGCATTATAGGGAATATAATTCCCAGAAGAGACAAAGTTTCCTTCTTTATCAAATCCTCCTTCAGTAACAATCATGTGAACATGAGGTTGATGTTTGATATCTCTTCCAAATGGATGGTACACTTCAATAACTCCAGGCATTATATCTCGATGATTTATTTTTGAGAATGTTTCTTTGATTGTTTTATAAGCAGTATCCATCAGAACTTTGTACAAAGTTCTATCATCCTGAAAGTACTTCCAGAGCATATCTGGAATTCCAAAGACAAGATGTCTGTGGAATATATTTTTCTCTAGCCTTTCTGTTAGCATGTATGCCCATTGGTCTGTATACCTCTTGCCACAGCAAGAGCATAATCTTGAATTGCAACCAAATGGAACAAATAGATATTCATCACACGTTTTACAATAATACCAAAATCCTCCCCTGCTTCCATCTCTGCATGAAAGCATCTTTTCCACTTCAATTATTTCTATCTCTCTAACTTCGTGAGTCTTTAGATAATCTTCCCAGTTCTCTTGGAAGATTAGTTTTACTGAATAGAAAGGTTTATTGTTCTCTTTTTTGTAGGATATTTGTGTTGCGTAGATAACAACACAAAGGGGTTAGCACCTAAAAAGGCTAACCCTTTATACTTTATATACTAAGATTTATTTAGTGAGAAAAGTTACAACTACATCTTTTGGTACAGGGAGCTGCAACAAGCTCTCCCTGATTCATATTCACTCAAGTAGAAAAAACCACCGCAATTCATTCATCGGCTTAAAAGTCGAGGGTTTCTTGCGGAAGGATTAAGAAAGATACTCTTCACTATTAAATGCCCCATTCAAGAAATCATCCAAAAATTCCTTTTGATGACCATACCAATTTACTGTTTTTAAATGCACATTACCTTTATCAATGTCGAGAATAGAAATAGAACCTGGTGAAATGACCATTCTTTCCCAGAAGGACAATGCACTAACTGATAAAGTCTTTGCGATAAGATAGCGAATTAGATTCCCATGAGTAAAGAGGAGTACATTCTTTCCCTTGAAAGTAAAAAGGTTTTCAAATAAAGCATCTGCACGAGATTTATCTTTTATCTCTCGATCCGGAGAAGTTCCTTCTTTAATGGGTCCACCGACTAATACTCGATATATTTCGTTGAGATCACCCATTTCTACAGCAGAAAGTTCTTTTTTTCTAACAAGCAATTCATGAGCCGTTTGTTTTGAACGAGTAAGAGAGCTAGTAAAAACCACATCATATGAAAGTTTATCAAAAAACAAAGCAATATTTTTGGCTTGCTGAACTCCCTTTGGTGTTAAAACAGAATCACTTGCAGTTTTAATCGCTTCTCCATGTCTAATAAGAAAAATGCGCATCCAATAAAATATATTCTGAGGTTTATATTTCTTTGCGTAATTTACTTTTCATTCTCTATCGCACGGGCTCTGAAATAGGTTTTCCCGAAGATGCTGGCTGAATACCATCGCTTGTAGGCATAACGATTCCCCTAAAACTAACTGCACTATATCCTCGCGCAGCAGAATTTGTTGCGCTTTCATCGATATATTCAAACGATGCTTTATCTGAAGCCCCGTACACGAAATTGGTATAAATAGGTGTTCTCTACATCACCAAATTAGTCGAAGTTGGATTTTCCTGAATCATAGACGAAAAATTGTTGTGTATGAATAGAACAGTACTAAACCCAGGTTCAACAGAAGCATATAAAGACGTCAATGAAGTCGTCCGCGTCTCGCATGAGCTAGGAATTGGGAAGATGGTCGCGCGTCTAAAACCATTAGTGGTTGTTAAAGGATAAGTGATTAGATATAGGCAGATATGGCTAACTATAATTTAAAATCCATAAATTCTTATTGCCCAGTCTTACTCTCTAGTGAAGAAGGGATCAAGTTTGCTGGGCTTATTCCACTCTGTTTTGCTGTCTCTGGAGAAACAACGCGATAGAAAGCAACTGCCGCACTTTTAGCAGCATCGTCAACAAAGTTAATAGAACCATAAGGATTTTCCGCCGTAATACTATTAGTATATACATTCTGCCATGGTCCAACAATATCACCAAAACTACGCTGCAATACCATTGCTCGAGGACTTCCTTTTTCATCAACACATCCAGTCGCGTATGGATTTGGCGTTCCGTCTGTCAGGAAGTTATGCAAAAGGAGAGATTGTAGGGGGCGCTGCTTTGGCATAATTGCAACTTGAAGTGGTGTTACACGATAAGATTCAAAATCTAATCTTCCATCTTGAGGAGTTATCCATGCATAATCAATAGTAACTGCCATAAGATTAGTTGTGCGAGGTACTGCTTCATAGTATGCAAATGCATTTTTTCCTGATTTAGGTCCCTGTCTGGGTAAGAAATTGCCATTTTCATCTCTTAATCTCTTAGTGACTCGTGCAGAATTCCCATTTTCATCCTCAATTTGAGAGTAGGACATCGGAAATCCAGCGAACCAATCATTCATTGTGCCATAATAAGCACCATTGACTATAGGTTCAATACCCTTCAATGAAAGCGTTTGTTCTGGCAGCAAACGAGATTTCCAACCTATTCCCGCAGTAGGTAATTTTGTCTCTTGCGACTTATTAGCAATGAATGAAATACGATTCGTCACACCCTCTCCTAATTCAAAAATACAGTTATCATATGAATCCAGAGCAGAAAATGAAAACTCAATTGCAACCTGCTTCTGTTGCGTTTGCGTTTCTTGGAGTGATTGCGCATATAGTACACTTGTCAGTGCTATACCTGTGCTTAATGCTGCAATCTTTTGAAATAACTTCATGTTATGACTAATAAGTTACAACTATTTAAATGTTTCGGTTTAACTAAAGCATGCCGCAGGGTCATGTGCAACATAATACACTTTTCTCATAGGGTCTTGTGATTGGAATTTGAAACCATTAACAGTGACATCCTTTACAACTAAATTGGCAGTAGTTGATGTGGGGGCATCACTAATGTCAGGAGTAACAGTTACAACTGGAGTCACACCTGCTGGAAATGGTAACGAGAAAGTTACAGTAGCAAGAGTATCTGCTGCCAATGTACCAGTCCATGCCCCTCCACGCATGATACAACTTCCCCCACTTCCCCCTTCACTAAACTCAACAATAGTCATAGTCGATGCTCCATAATATTCATCTGACTCTGGACTTGGACCTGGAGCGCGGTTAATAGCACAATACGATCCAGAGGGACCGCCACGAACTTTTATTTTGTACGTCCGACTCGAAGTATCAGTAGCCGTATCAATATAACTAATAGTCTGAGGTGTCACGTCCCAGTTTGAACCATCATTTGCAGAAAACGGCGCTACTAGTTCAGTATTGCCACGAAACAAACCAACAAAACAATCTCCTGACTGATCACCATTTTTTGCGATAATATTTGCACTAATTAAGAACTTAGAACCTGAAACAGAAGGAGTAACTGCTATTTGTAAGCCAGAATCCACCCAAGTTGTAGCAGGATTAGGACTAATTGTACTTTTTGTACTGAAAACCTGACTATACGATTTTAAGAAGTTTGTTCCCCCACTTCCCGTCGTCCCCGCCCCCAAACACTTATTAGCAATCGCACTCTGCAAAGTCATCTTACCCGTACAAGTTACTCCTGCAGTCGGCGTTCCACTCAAATCCACTTCAATCTCATTCGGGCTATGCCCTAATTTTGCCACATCAACAACAGGCTCTGTACCTGCGGCAGTATAATCTGATTTATAAGCCCAAACAGCAAAAATCCCGCTTCCAAAAAGTAGCATAATTAAAACAGCATAAGCCCAACGACGCGGTACATTCACCTCAACTTTCATGTCTTTTGATTGCAAAACAAGTATTTAAATATTCTCATGTTCTCTTTAAGATATAGAAAAGAAATACCTTGATATAACAATTATCAAAGAAAAGCTCTCCGATGATAACTTGGTGTATGTAGCGCACTGCCCGACTCTCGGCATCACCTCACAAGGCAGCACAGTTGAAGAAGCGCAAGACAACATTAAAGAAGCGATTGATCTCTATTTAGAAGAAATGCCGGAAAAATACGAGGAAATATCTGTCGATGCACGGCCATTGTTTTCGCTTGTTGAGGTGAAAAAACGTGCCGAAACTACCAATTCTGTCAGGTAAGGGGATGGTAAATCTCCTCAAAAAGATAGGTTTTCAGCACGTACGCATAAACAGCAGTCACGCGATTCTGACCAAGCAAACAGAACAAGGCAAGATGACGCTTCCTGTTCCTCAGCACAAAAAGCTTGCAAAAGGAACTCTCCTCAGCATTATGAAACAAGCAAAGATTGAACGCAAGGATTTGTTAAGGCTCTTGTGACAACAGCATTTAAATAATTATGACGCTTAATATCTAAGATGAACAAGAAATATCAGGAATATAAAGCATGGCTTGAACGTGCAGAAAAAGACCTTAAGGCAGCGAAAGATAGTGTATCATCAGGTAATTATGAATGGGCTGGTTTTCAGGCTCAACAAGCAGCAGAGAAATCTCTCAAAGCCATATGCATTAATAAAAATAAAATCTTGATAAAAACGCATGATTGCACGTTGCTGGCAAGAAAATGTAATGCTCCAGAAGAAATTATCAAAGCAGGAAGTGAATTAACTCCGTCATATGGGGACACTCGTTATCCAGATATTCCAAAGGAATATACAAAAGAAGTTGTTGAAGATTTAATCAAGAAAGCAGAGGAGGTTATTTCATGGACAAAAAAAAGCTTATCCGAGAACTAAAGCGGTTTAAGTATAAAATAGAAAAATTATATCCCTTGCAAAAGATGATCCTTTTCGGTTCAAGAGCAAATGGGACAACTCATAAAGACAGTGACGTAGATTTGATTATCGTGGGAAACTTTAAAGAAAAAAGCAATCTAAAAAGAGCGCCCAGGTTTTATCTTGAGTGGGACATCGACCTTCCAGTAGACTTCATCTGTTACACTCCAGAAGAATATAAAAAACTCGCGAGAAGAATAACCATTGTGCGAGAAGCAAAAAGAAACGGGATTGAAATTAAGTAATTTTGACACTCTCTAAACACATTTAAATAATTAGTTAATCTTCTCATTCCGTGAAATTTAAACCTCTGTCGTTAAAAGTAATTGTCGCAGACCTTAAAAAACTCCCATATGTAGAAGCAATCATCCTCTTCGGCAGCCATGCAAGAGGCACCGCGCGCCTTGATTCGGACATTGATATAGCAGTCATCACCAAAGGCGCAACAGAAGAGCAGGAATATGCTCTTCGCGGGGGCGACGATCTCTTTGACATTCATCCATTTAAGCAACTTCCATTAATCATACAGTTTAGGGTATTTAATGAAGGTAAAATTTTGTATATAAGAAACAAAAATTCTCTCCATGAAATTAAGGCGGAAGTACTAAGAAAGTATCTTGCTGCCGAACCATTTCTTGAGAAAGTCGCTCTGAGGGTGCTTGCAAATGTATGACATAAAAAGGATAGGAAGGATAGTAGCAGATATTCAAAAGTACCTTGCTGAAATAAGGGGATATAATATCAAAAACAGCTCAGACCTCGATGAAAGTATGAAATATCGTGCGACTTCTATGCTGCTTTTTGCATTGCTCGATAGAGTAATTGACCTTGGTACAGAAATAGTCATTGCAGAAGAGAAAGGCATGCCACAGACGAATCAGGATATCTTGCCGATGCTTGCTGAAGCAAATGTAATTAGTAAAGAGCAAGCTGAAAAACTAACCTCTCTTGTAAAAGAACGAAACAAAATTGCGCATCTCTATGAGGAAATAACGCCCAAGCGTATATTTGATATAGTAGGCGAATTACCTGAAATTGAGCAATTCCTCAAGACAATCAAGAAAAGAATTCAGCAAGCAAAAAATGATGTAAGAATCTGATTCTTAACGTTTCTCGGGAATCCTTCACGTTTTCTGTGACATTTTCCAAGAAAGCTTCACCGGCTTAAGAGTCTATCCTGTTTCGCCTTTTGTTTCGGAAATACTAGCAGAACAATAAAGTATATAAAGAAGCATATTTATTCTAGAAACATGGAAAACCTTGAAAGAACTTTGGAAGAAGTTGAACTAAGGACAGAAGAAGTAAGACCTTTGCTTGCGGAGAAACCCCTTTATGAAGGACTCCGAAAAGTAGAAGATAAGCCATACAACAGCGGTACAGGCGTCAGGTATTGGATGTAAATCTATCCTTGGAGCAAGAATGAATAATTCTGTTAGTTGGGTTAGTCAGGAAGTTGAAGATTTATTAAATGAAGAATCTTCTAAATTAAAAAGAACAAGAGAATCTGTTTCTAGAAGATTTGGCGTAAATGATAATGAGATTATAAAAGAAGATTTGGGTTTTGTTGCAATGCCTGAAATTCTATCCGCACAGTATTGTGCTCTCTTTGGAAATATGCATTTACTTGAAATTTCTCCCCCGTTACAGGCATTTTTATCCTATGCAATTTCTATTTATGATATTCTCTCAGATAATCACTTGTATAAAAATGGAAAGCCGACTTTTCTAAAGACTCACGAAAGAGATGCTGTTTTGATTGCAGAGGTAATGTATAAAAAAGTTATACGAGAACTTTCTATAGAATTAGGAAAAAATGTGCCTGGAGCTGCTAAAATTATAGATAAAATGTATCATGGTACAATAAGATGGGACAAAATAAGGAATAGCAAAATAGTTAGTCCTTCTGAGGCTTTTTTATTACAAGATAAATTAGCTGGCGAACATGCTTATAACATTGCAGTTTTATCAAAAGCTAAGGAATTAGGAGGGTTTTCTTCTAACCTTATTAATGCAATGACTACTTTAGAAGATTTAATAGATTTATTTGGTGGAGAAGATTTTACTGGGACTAAAACAACTGTACCTATTGCATTTCTAGCTGAAGAGTTTGGTTATGTTCCTGAAGAAATTTCAACTATTAAGAAATCTTCAGCAATTAAAAAAACAAAGGAATATGTAAGTAGGCAAATCGCAAATTGCAGAGGAGTATTACCTTTAGGTAAAGCATCGAGTAAAACCCTATTACTAAAAATAGTTGAAGATATGGATAATTTTAATAAGAGATTTCCAGAGAAGTATTTATGATTTACAAAATTAATGTAAGGATTAATGGATATAAAACATTAAAAGATGTAAAAAAGTTTATGGAATTAAATAAAGTTAAAATTATCTTTTTTGCCGAAACTCATGGCATTTTGGATGAATCAATGGTTCAAGATAAGATAGTCTCTCAATTGAAGCCAACATGTTACCTTTATGAACTTCTTGAAGAAGAAAAGCTAATTTCCGGAATAGATTTTATTAAATTTCTAGAAAAGAACGATTCAGAAAGATTCTCTATAATCTCCTCCTTTGGAGAATTAAAACCAACCATTAACCTAGCTAAGAAATATAATCTGCCACTGATCGGATGTGATATAAAAAATATGTATAGAAAAAATAAAGATTTTCTGAAAGAAATTGACAAAACTGAAGAAGAAAGAATTATGTTGAATAGAGAGAGAAAACAAGTTGAGGTAATTAAAAAATCCTTGATTCAGTATGGTATTCCAATTTTTGTTTCAGTAGGGGCTTTTCATTTAAGGAAAGATTCATTGCTATTTAAAGAAACTGAATTAAACCATATTGTCGTCTATCCCTTAATTAATGATATGAAATTAGAAGATTTAGAAGAGAATTTTAATATAAAAGATATTAAAAAAACTGCCTATGTAATAGAGTCAAATAAAGATGGCAGTTAAATTAAAAATTAAAGACTCTTTGTATGTTCTAAGAGATTCAGAAGATAACTATGTTTTTATTTCAACTGCAACTCGAAGAATAAAGAAATTTCAAGTAGATTCTTTAGTTAAAGATGTTATTAAATATCTCGACTCAGAATCTTCAGAACAAGATTTGGTAAAAAAGCTGTCTGACAATTATAATATTCGAGATATAGACTTATGTTTGCAAGCATTAGAAAAAGAAGGAATAATAAGAAAATATGATGAAGATTTAAAAGAAGACAGACATTATAAACAATTATTATTCTTAGACGAACTAACCGATTCTAGAAAAGATACTTTAGAATTACAAAACAGAATAGAAGATTCTAGAGTTGTGGTTTTTGGCGTTGGCGGAATTGGAACATGGATTGTAAATGGTTTGTATCAAATTGGTGTGGGAGAAATAAGAATTACCGATCCTGATATTGTAAATGAAAGCAATTTGAACAGACAATTATTCTTTGATTCTGGTGATATTAATAAGTATAAAGTTGATGTTATAAAAGAAAAATTAAAAGATGCAAATATTGTACCTTTCAAGAAAAAAGTAGAGGCAAACCAAAATCTTGAAGATATTATTCTTGGTTGTAATTTTTTAGTAAACTGCGCTGATTCTCCCTCTGTTACTGAAACAACAAAGATAATTGACAGATATGCCTCTCAAAAAGGTATTGCATATTGTATTGCAGGAGGGTATAACCTGCATTTAGGAATGATTGGCCCTATTATTATTCCGAGAGTTACTAAAACCTTTGATGATTTTATAGATTATCAAAAGAGAACTGACCCTTTAAAAGATTTAGAGAAAATAAGAGATATTAAACAAACTGGAAATCTTGGACCAATTGCTGGAGCAATAGCAAATATTCAAGTAATGGAAATTTTCAAATATCTTACAGGAAAAGGAAGAATAAACTTTAACAGATTTGCAGAAATAGACTTTATGGATTTAGGAATTGAATGGAAAGAGTTTTAACTTGTCAGTAAGCCTTCGCAAACAGCATTACTGTTTTAGTCTTCTTCCCTGTTTGGATACACGTTCCTTCTTTATCGCTCTCTTCTACAATGCGTGAAGTTGCACCTCCAGTGGCTTCTTTCACCAGCGCTTCAACATCTGATTCATCAACAAAATATGCTCGAACCATCTTTCCCTCAGAGATTCTTTCCTTAAGCTCTTTCAACGTTTTCGCACTGTCAATACTTGCATCAAGAAATTTCTTTGCCTTAGCAAGCATTTCTTTCTGCATAGTCTCAAGTGTCATAGCAACTGTTTTTTCAATATCTTTCTCGGAAATACTCTCCTTCTTTCCATTATCTCTTCTAACAAGTGTAACTTGCTTCTTTTCAATATCTTTAGGTCCAATCTCTAAACGCAAAGGCACACCTTTCATTTCCCATTCACTGAATTTCCATCCGGGTGAATATTCACGCTCATCAACAAAAGCTCCAAACACAGAAAGCTTCTTCTCAATTTCTCGCGACTTCTTTAGAATCGATTCCCTCTGCTCATCAAAAACAATCGGTACAATAACGACTTTCTGCCGGGCAACTCTAGGCGGCATAACAAACCCTTTATCATCGCCATGTACCATAATAAGTGCACCAATCAATCTGGTTGAGAATCCCCATGAAGTCTGCCATGGCACATGCTCCTGCTCATCCTTTCCCTTGAAACGAATTCCAAACATCATGGCAAATCCTTGACCGAGATTATGGCTTGTTCCGCACTGCAATGCCTTCCCATCAGGCATTAATGCTTCGATAGTCATAGTCTTCTTAGCCCCTGCAAATGTTTCTGTACGCGACTTCTTGCCGAGAATGACAGGTATCGCCAGCAGCTCTTCACACATCTTCTTATATTCCTGAATGATTTCCATCATATTTTCCTCAGCTCCTTCTTCAGTTGTAAAAACACAATGTCCTTCCTGCCACAAGAATTCTCTCGTTCTTAAAAATGGTTTAGTTTGCTTAACCTCCCATCTCAAAATATTGCACCACTGATTCAACTTGAAAGGTAAATCCCGCCAACTGCGAATCCATTTTGCGTAAGAATCATACATAATCGTCTCTGAAGTCGGACGAATTGCAAGCCTCTCTCCTTCATCTTTTCCTTCAAGATAAGCCAGTTCCGGAGAAAATCCCTTAGCATGCTCTGCCTCGCGTTTAAAGAAAGATTCAGGGATTAACAAAGGAAAGTAAGCATTCTCAATCTTCTTCTTTCGAAGAACCGCATTAAAATTTTCCTGAATCTGCTCCCAAATAGTATATGCTCTTGGTCTTATAACCATAAAACCTCGAATAGGCGCATAATCAGCCAACTCTGCCTTCTGCACAACTTGTGTATACCATTCAGAAAAATCATCCTGCTTCTTCACAGTCAGACCCTTTGTATCTTTTTCATCCGCACGTTTAGCACTGCCTTCTTTCTCTCCCTTCCTAGCAACCATATCACTCAATAAGAATAAGGTTTATTAAATCTTACCTTTTCCGATGAATGAGACAGAATTAGATTACTTTCTAAGAACAACGTAGACTTTTCTACCAAGTAAACCAATAATCTCCTCCATTGACAGGATCTTTAGCGTTATTCCTTAATAAGAGAAATTTTTCTTCATTGTATAAAAAGGCAAGTATTTTTTTATTCATATTAAAGTCACAAAACCCTTCGGGTTTTTAACCTCGGCTTGAACCTCAAAGACTTAAGTCTTTGACGGCAGTCAAGAATCAGTAGATTCTTGATGAGCCGAGGCTTGTCGTGGCATCAGGAATCTTGAGGTTTTGATTCCTGAGTGCGCTCAAGAATTAGAAATTCTTGACGTTTTGTGATTTCGAGAATCCTTTTGTCCTCTGAGATTCTCGAGAATGCTCGAGGATTGAAAATCCTCGACACTGCCGGAGAAATCCTCTACAAATTAACCTCTGTCTAAACCTCGAGAACGTGAGTCCTTGATGGTCGTCAAGAACCGAAGGTTCTTGAGAGACAGAGGATTTCTACAAGCATTAAGTATAGAGAGCTTTGAATAACCCTCCTATTTTGAGCAATTTGAGAGTTTTCAAAGCGGTTCGATAGAGGACTTTAGGGGTTTTTCAAAGTCCCCTATATCTTTATTTAAGTATTCAATAATCTGGGGAATTTCTGATTTTTTTCTTAAGCAAAGACACTTTTTCCTGTATTTTTTTATTAAATTTTTATGAGAATGCGAAGATACTGGATTCTTTGTAAGATGATATTTATAGACCTCTTTAGATAATTTAAGTGCTTCAAAAAAAGTATCATTCTCATACTTTTCTCTAAAGAGATGCCTAGTTAATATTCTATACACACAAAGAAGTTTAGAAGTTTTCATAATTATAATTATATCTGCTTTTTTGAAAGCGTCTTCCGCATAATTTGACCAAGTGCCTTCAGTTATCCAATTTTTAGAACGACATATCTTTTTAACTTCCTTTATTCTATCTCCCGCCGAACGAATTTCGCTGTATTTTTTTTTATATTTTATATCATCCAAAGAATAAAAAGGAATATTAAATTTTTTAGAAAGAATTTTCGCAAGCGTAGATTTTCCAGAACCATAAATTCCGCAGATATGTATTCTCATTATGTTAAGTAATCACGATTATTTAAATATTCCACTAAACAATTTGTTTTTGTAATATCTATTTCGGAAAGTGCACAGTTACTAAATTTTAATTTTCTTATAGCATCTAATGGATTCATTCCAAGTTGATTGCCTAAAAAAACCTTGAGGAACCATCCATGAGATACTAATAGGTTTTTATCTCCACTTCTAGAAAGTATAAGTTTTAATCCTTTTCTTGCTCTTACAACTAGTTCATTTATACTTTCCCCTCCTTCTGGTTTAAAATTATATGGATCATCGGCTTCTAATCTTTGAACTCTATCTTTTTTCTCACCATCTAATACCCCATTTGACATTTCCCTAAAAAGAGGACTATAAAATGGGTTAATCTCACTTATTGTTCCCAGCCTTTCTGACAATTCTCTACATCTATCTAAATCACTAGAATAACAATTATCAAATCTTATAGAACTAAGTCTACTAGTAACTTGCTCTATTTGAATATATCCTCTTTGAGCAATATCTCCTTTAACATCTTTTTGTATTACTCCCGCAATATTAGCTAAGGTTACAGGATGTCGAATCATTACTAATTTCATATTTTTCCCCTAATGATTTTCTCTAATTCAGGTATTGTTTCTTTTAATGCATGAGGTCTACTTATTGCTTGCGAACCTATTTTTCTTGTCCAAATCATAAGACAATATAATCTTTCTATCTCTTTATCAAAACTGTCGCAATACCCTTCTCTAAAACTTCTTACCCCTCTATTTCTGTCAAAATTAAATGTATGATAGTAATGTCCAGTATCCCAGTTTCCATCCCCAGAAGAAATTAAATCTAAATCTAATACTGCACTTACAAACCCATTATTAAACAAAAGATTACCCATATGAAAATCTGCGTGAAGCAGTTGACCAATTTTAATCCTTTCTAATTTTTCTCTACCCCTGAGATATTCTCCTTCTAATTTTTTTCCAAATATATCATACAAATCTTTTGTTTTCATTAATCTGCCTATTGATTCATCAAAAAAACTATCTGTAAATTCTAACCATGTTGAGTTTTCTCCTTCCATCTTAGGACTCATTCTTCCAAAGCCTTCAGTTTTAATATTATGAATTTTCCTTAAAATTTCTCCCGCAGACGAGTGAATTCTATCTCTTTCTTTTTGTGTATATTTCGAAAGTACGGAGTGTTCTCCCCTTACTTTCTCTACAACCAGGTATTCTGGAGTTTCGTCTGTACCGCCACTATATTTTATTATTTGGGGAACTGGTAGTCCATAACGCATAAGCAATTGATTAGCCATAACTCTTGTTTGATAATCTTTTACTCTTTTGTTTCTGGGTATTGTCAAAATTCTATTCCCATTTTCGAATACCCAATTGTTCTGTCCAGATACTAATTGATGGTATTCGCTACCAAAGACTACCTCAGCTAATTCTGTTGCTTGCTCTTGAGTGTATCTATCCATTTTTCTTATCTTCTTTTTTAATCAAAGAATTATGTTCAACGTCCCATTTTCCAGAATCAGAACGAATCAAGGTTATATGAGCTGCGTTTGGGAATTCGTGGTTTAAAATTATTTCTTGAACATCTTTATTTAAGATTATTGAGAATAGAACTCTAATAAAAGTACCATGAGAAATAACTAATATGGTTTCTCCCTGATTAAAATTATTCAATATCTCAAAAAATCTTGTTGCTCGGCATATGACGTCCTTGATGCTTTCTCCATTTTGAATTTTCTTCTCTAAAAATGTTCCGATGACCCCTGACCAATCAACCTCTTTAACTAATTTATCTGAAAAATCTCCACTGCTTTTCTCTCTTATTAGGCTACTTTGTTCGAATGGAACATCAAGCTCATTGGAAATTATTTCTGCAGATTGTACTGCCCTCAATTCATCACTGGATAATATTTTATCAAAATTAAAACCTTTAAGTAAATTTAAGGAATTTTTAACCTGAATAACCCCTTCTTCTGTTAAAGAATCTTTTGGACTTTGAAGTCTTTTTTCTATATTGTATCTGGTTTCTCCATGTCTAAATAATACAATTCTAAGTAAATTATCTGAGTTCATTTGCTTTTTCAATCCCCCTTTCATAAGCAGTTTTAGCAACAATTTTATAGCGATATTCTAAGATAGGATTATCTATTATTTTCTTTAAGGTTTCTTTAGAAACATTTTTATTTCTAGATATAATCCTCAATAAGTATTCGTAACCTTTCTTACATCCCTTTTCTACAATCGCATTTAAAATTTTATCAGGACATTCGTTATGGCAACATATAGAAGCAAGAACAACCCATTTATCGCTTTTAGAATATCTATTAAACACTTCATTAAATATTATTGAATCTCTTTCTAAACTTAAATTCCATATAACTACCATCTGTAATAATACATCAGAGTTATCAATTTGATCAATATCTAGTTGAGTAATTTTTCCAATAAGAAAATTTTTAAACTTATCAGTCCAGATTGAACCTCTTGAAGAATAAAGGTAAGAAATAAACAACTCCCAAAGTCGTTGTTTTAACTCCGCAACATTTTTTATGTGTTTTTCCAAGTAACTTTTAAGGGTGGGTTCGTCAACTAATGAGTCTTCCTTAAAGGATTTTCTTTTGAATAAGAGAGAAACAGTCTTTTCATCTAAATAAGTAAGACCTGCCTCAGAAGTCCATTTATTTTGAATTAAAATTTCATTTCTAAGAATAAGGACTATATTAACACTTTCAGAATATCTCCTATAATCTTCTAAACTTATCAATCTCCTTTCATAAAGAGAACTAAGGGATTTATATGCTAAAGGGAAATTGTCTTCAATATTTATTTTTCTACCTTCCGAGGAATCAATAAGATTAATAAACCATGTTAAAAACATAAAATCTCTTGTTCCTCCATGCCCATACTTTATATTTTTTATTCCAGGTTTTGTTCTTTGAGCATAATATTGATCAAAATATAGTTTTTGGAAGCAAAGAACTTTCTCAAATCTTTCTTTTGTGCAATACTTGCTCTTTAAATTTTCTATGTAAACATTGACAGAATAATCCCCATAGATAAACTTTGATTCTATAACTTGGTTTCCTTCAGTTATGCTATCTGCTATATAATGCTCACAATCTTCATAATTACCCCAATCAGGAATATCTATCTTTTCAAAGTTTTCCTTTTCGATAAGTCTAATAAACTCCTTTTTAAAAAATAAATAATCCTCGCTGTCTTTTTCTCTAATTATCATTATGTCTGCGTCAGACTCATCAACCATCTCTTGCCTTGAAGGCGACCCAAAAAGAAAAACTCCGACTCCATTTAATTTCTTAGAAGGTATCGCTTGTTCTGCTCTTTCAGCAATGTTCTGTATTAACTTCCTAAATTTATAAGAATAATTTGTTACGTAAACAAATCCTCCATTAATCTTGCATTTTACCATAATATTCAAATAGATTAACACTTTTTAAGTTTTTGCTTTGTTATCACTCTAAAGAGATATAATTACTATTTTGTGAGAGCTAAATAAATGGACTGTACCCTTATTTTAGGGGTTCACTCCACCTTCCTCAGTTATCGTATCTTTCATGCTTAAAAGTTCGCTGTAATAATGAATCTTATCGCTTTTCTTCCAGCCAAATCTATACTTTAGGGCATTTTCATTCTTATATCTCGGAAGTCAATAGCAACAAGAACAATGCCTAAAGTCATACATCATAAGATGAATATTTTTCTCCAGTGGGACTTAATGCTTCTCCGAACATTCTTTGAGCTAATCTTTTCAAAAAATTATTTAAATTATCAGTTTGCGAGATTCCAAAACAAGAAGGTCTAGGAAAATTAGCGCTATCTGGTCTAGGCAGTATGCTCAAAATCACAATTTGGATAGAGGGGAAGAAAAAATAACGAGCCCACAGGGAATCGAACCCTGGTCGCAAGGTTTCTTTCTTCATAAAACAAGGATAATCTCCTTATGTCCTGCATCCGAAGCCTTGAATTCTATCCACTAAACTATGGGCCCTTACTTAACTATGCTTTAATGGGTTTTTTAATGCTTTGTATTTTAGAACTGAATTGCCCTAAACAAAGAAAACCTCTTAAACCTTCTTTACCTTTGAAATATTATGCACTCATTCCGTCCAATGACAACTGCTACTTCCTTGCTCATAGGGACACTAGTCGGTGCAGGTTTTCTTGGTATCCCATATGTCACCGCTCGTTCAGGTTTTCTTTCAGGATTGTTGCACATTATCATTATAGGCGTTTCAGTATGTATTCTTATGCTCTATCTTGCCGAGATTGCACTGCGCACAAAAAAAAACCACCAACTAGCAGGATACGCTGAAAAGTATCTCGGAAGCTCAGGAAGAATACTCATGCTTATCTCGACTATTGGGGGCATTTATGCTGCTCTTATGGCTTATCTTATTGGTCAAGGACACTCTTTCAGCTATCTTCTGACAGGCACATCCCAAAATGCACTAGTTGCATTGTTTGCAGTCTGGATTATTTTCGCATATATAACACATCGTCGCGCCTCAGTCGGCAAAAGCGAAGTGTTCGGTGTTTCGCTCATGTTCATCCTTATGTTAATTATAATAGTTCTAAAAGCACCAAGTATTCAAATAGAAAATCTTGCAACTTTCTCAGCATCAGACATTCTTCTTCCGTTCGGAGTTATTCTCTTCTCATTCTTAGGTTTCTCCGCAATTCCAGAAATTAAAATTATCCTCTCAAAACACCCTGTAAAAATAAAAAGTGTCATAATCTCTTCGTATCTATGCGCAGGAATTCTTTATGCAGCATTCACAACAGTAGTCGTAGGCTCATATGGACTGCAAATTCCTGAAATTGCAACATTAGCACTCGGAAAAATATTTATCATCCTTAGTATCATAACTCTCACAACAGCATACCTCTCCCTTACACTTGCCCTTATTGACACTCTAGTCCTAGACTGTTCTTTTACAAGAAAAAAAGCATGGTTGCTCTCCAGTCTCGTCCCGCTCCTCCTCATACTGCTCCTCGCTTCTTTCGATAAAGCAAAATTCACATTTATAATCGGCATCGGAGGTATCTTGTCAGGCACACTAACTGCTCTTCTCATTCTTGCAATGCTCCCTCGCGCCAGACGCTCTGGAGATTTCAAGTCAAAAGATAAAATCCAAGCCTATTACTCTCGCTGGCTCGCATGGCTGCTTGTGATAATCTTCATTATTGGCGCAGGCGCAGAAATTATTAGTCTGCTCAATTGACAAAAGATATTATTTGCATGTTCTAAAGTTCTTGATTATGTAAAGGCGCTAGTCGCATATTATAGATAATGAATTCTTGATATTAAATTCTAAAGCTTATTTTACAAAAGATTCATTCCACCGCAAAAGCTTCACTCAAAGCCATAAACTTCCCGTCCTTGCTTCGATAAGTAAGCACAGGTTTTCCAGTATTGCCATAATATTCTGGATAAAATCCAAGCATCCACTTCTCACCTTCTCGTTCAATTTGTGTCGGCATAGTCATACACTCTTCTTCATTGCATAAACCTATGAAACCAGAAGAATTAGATAACAACACCCCCTCATCAGAATCAATACCGCTCTCCTGTCCGTCTACTGCACGTCCAGTCAAAAAACCAATCCAAACTACCCATATCAACAATCCAATAATCACAAGAAAGAACGCCAAAACACCTAAAGAAATAGGATTTCTTCTCATACTCTTTTCACTCCAAATAGATATATAAGATTAAACAACCACTATATAGTAACACTTAAGAAAAGTTTAAAAGCAGTTCTTTGTTTGCAAAGATATGATAATCCCCGTATTTGGAAGGATCTATGGAAACATTGAAGGTCTCTTTAACACATTGCAACATTTGCAAAAAAAGACAGGCAATACATATAGCTCAGTTATTCAGCTTGGAGACATGGGATATTTTAAGGAGAAAAAGCTTTTAAAGGATATGCAAAAACACGAAGCGAGGCTAGTTGACGGGACGCAACGTTTTCTCACCAATTCTGAAATGTATGATAGATATTTTATAAATTTAGCAGGAAAAGAAAAGCTAAGTTGTAAGATCCTTTTTATAGAAGGAGTTAACGATGATCATGCTCTTCTACAATCGTTGCGGAATTTACATCCAGTAAGCTGTGTAGGTGCAGACTCATATGGAATGCTCCAATTTCTTCCAACAGGTGAAGGAATAGCTTATTACATAGACCGAGCACGTGAGGTGCATGTTGAAGGATTTGGCTACAACGCTGGAAACGCCAGAGAAATAGAACAGAATCTACCATTGACGGCAGACATATTGCTTTCCTATAGTGAGTTTAACACAAATAAAGAAGCAAAGAAAAGTTGTGAAGAACGCTGCAAAGAAAAAGGTATTGCCCTTCATTTGTATGGCATCTCAAATAATTCTTCTTCTTTTACAACTTCCTCGGTTTTACTGCCCACATTTGCCCTGACCGCTATGCCCTCCTCCTTACATCCATATAAAGAGAATGAAAATTTCTTTGGCTGCATTCAAATAAGTACCAAAGAAGATTACGCATTCATCTCAGGAAAAGACTCTCTCTTAGAAGATCAAAGAGGATAATCAAACAATTCCCTCAATTCCAAACTATCTGGCAAAGAAACTTCTCCACGAATTTTAAGACCTTGTAATCCTTCAACACGGATGATACGATACCCGCGTAATTCAGGAGCAATGGATTCGTGTACGGCGCGTATCATTTCACTCAATCTTGCTCCGTCCAGAACAATATCACGTGCAATCTGCGCGTTACTCATACTCGAACTAATATCAAAAGCAACCACTTTACCGCTTGAATCCCTCGTGAATTGAAATCCTTCTGAGTTCAAAAGATTCTCATCAGTATACACGAGAGTTGGCTTTCTTCGATCTTCATTCAATGCTTTAGCCGTAAAAGTGTTATCATTTGCAATTTGCAACAGTCGCTCTTCCCCAATAATAGTACCAACACGTTTCAATCCTTCTGCCTCGTTGCGTAGCAGCTCAGCAAGCGCATCCTGATGATGAATATCTCGCGAACCAATATTTCCCTCGTCCCAGAACCGCACATGATAATTCCCAAATTCGTCACGATAAACTACACCTTTTGCACCATGTAAACTCTTTTCATTATCATATACTGTACTAAAAACATTATCGATAGTATATCTAGTAATCTTAGTCGTAGCTGTAGCCGAACTGCCAATGATAGTATCCTCTCTCTTTATTTTAAACAGTTGTTCACGCGGTTCTTCAATCAACTGCTCAAGAGTGCGTAAGTCGTGCTCTCCTTTGCTTCCTCTCCCAACTGCCTGCGACTCATCTGCCAGTTTCGACACGACAAGCAGACCGTCATCTGTCTGTACAGGTAAGTTCTTATTGAATATCTTTATTGTTGCCACAGGATTATTCGGCAAAGCATTCACTGCCTCGCGTGCCGCGATACCCTCAGGCGTTAACAAATGCTCCGATGATTCAGACACAACAACTGCTTTTGCGCGTTCCTTCGCAGTTTTATAATCTAAAACAACACGGTCTCCAGATTGATAATTAATCTCAGATAAAAGCTTTCCTCTAAATTCAGTGCTATAGTATAGACTAGGAGTAGGAACGATACCAACAACCTTTGAATAAAAATCAGTCGAGGGGATTTTAGCAATATTATACTTATTTTCTGATCCATATATATATCTGTTAGCTATGCCCCCTAACACAGTACCTTTATCCACTGTAAGAGGAACGTCGGATTCAAAAATAATAACATATCCCCTGTCTTTAGAAGAGATAGATTCATCTGGCGGTACTTGTTTTCCATTTTCTCTAAAATAACTCTCGCGAAAAGCACCATTATCCGCATAAAAAGTTAAAGTCTTCATCATCTCACCATCGTACGCGCGTAATAATGAAGTATCGACACCTGTCTTCCCATAGGCATTCAATCCAAATACGGGAGGCAATTCAGTTTGCCTCGAAAAAATATTTGGACTTGTAGATCTTTTATTCACGCCTTCTAAAGCTCCCTGAGCTTCAGCAGGAGCAACACCACGAATATAATAATATTTTGTAGAATCAAAGTTTTGAGATTCAATCCAACTGGCAAGAGTCTCAGTTGAACTTGATTTTATTTCAAGTGCTCCAACGCCTTGTTCTAGAGTTATTGGCCCTCTGTATTGAGAATCTATTTTTTGCTTCGCAGCGTCTAATATTTTCCGAGATCCCTCACTCAAGTCATCACGATAGGGTATAAGTTGATCAACTAAACGTGCACGTACGCGCCCAAGCGTGTCAGGAGTTAGAGATGAGGGAAGTCCATGACTCTCAAGTACCTGTAGATGAATTAACGCAAGCATTTTAAAATCAATACTATCATATCCATATGAATGGAAATCAGCAGCCACGTCGATCTCTAAAGCGGTGCGCACATTTTCAGGTAAGCCATTTAAGAAAGAAAATTCATCAGCAGTGAGAAGAGCAACTCTTGGATCTAAACTAGTATAACTTGATGAAAGCCTAAGAAGTTCTAACTGAAAATACTCTGCACGCGGATCTATCTGTTGAGTGATCTCTGGAGGTATATCTGAAAGAAGATCAATAAACTTTCTTTCTTTCTGCCAAGAGTTATATTCATAAGCCGCACCTAGCGAAAGTTCCACAGGAAGCATATATTCGGAAAGAAAAGGAACTTGATCAGCAAATAACAATTCATTAGTCTTAGTATTATACATCATCGCTATTTTTTTATCCAAGGAACGTTTCATGTGGGCAAAAATAAGTTCATGGGAAATCTCTTTGCCATCTGGTCCGTTTCTAGAGTTGCCTTCATACATCCAGAATCGTTCGGCAAAAAAGAAGTGGCTGCCTTCATGTATCACCACTGCAAGAGACAGAAGAGTAGAGGTAGAAGGATCAAAAATAAACATTCCATCTGCGCCGATAAATCCTTCATGCTCTCCTACTTTGAGTAAAGGATGAGTATATACTGGAATCCCCGCATGTGCAAGTCGATCCATGGTCGTTTGAAAAATGGTACGAGCTTCTCCTTCTGGAAGTTCAGGTATAACCGCACGGAGTATATTATAAGGTACTATAAATTGGGAGGGATTCTCTACAACTTCTTTCTTGACTTGTTTTTGGACATCAAGTATACAATCTCCAGCGCAAGGATCTAATTCAAGAGATCTCACAGCATCAAACTCTCCCCTCACAACCATCGGCCTTTCACTCAATGCACGCTGCATCTCTTCATGAGCAGCCTTCACAACCAGAGCATTGTCACTCACTCCGACAATACCTGCATCATGATCTGCTCTCTGAAAATAGAATTGTGTTTCTGGCGTTCCAGATTCATGATACATTCGTTCTCCTGACGCCTCAAAACCCTTGCTCATCAAAGGCATATATTTATCGACAACAGGATGCTGAATAAATACACGCTCTGCTCTTTGTTTGCCACCAAACTCAAACCATCCTCGTGGTTTCTCCCCAGTAATCAATAGTGCATTCGCATCTGCATCAGGCAGCACGCGTGGCAGAGCATCACCACGTACATAAGGCACACTAAGCGAACCATCACTGGCTTGATAAAATCCTCTTGCATTAGAAGTCATACCATCAGTATACCGTCCAAACGCGTCAGCATTCTTGAACTCGATAATAGGAATCGCTCTGCCTTGATAATCAAATGCAGTCCTCTTTGTAGTTCCAAGTATCTCTCCTGTTCCAGAATCATAAAAGATTGTTGTATCATGTGTTCCTTGTGCTCCTGCTTCAGGCGCAATCACAGGTTCATAACGCCCCCCAGTACCTGTTCCTTTTGTCAGTGTCACACCATTATTTCTCATCGCAGAATTGCCAGTCGTAACTAGGATGCCTGCGCGCGTCGCAACGCTAGCGCTCCCACCTAGATGCGCAAGCGGAGAAAATTCTCCCGTAATCGTCCCAAAAATGATTCCTGCCCCAGGAGAATAATGTTCTACGAGTGCAGTTCCACCAACGCCAATAAGCGTTCCTTCAATTGCTCCAACTGCAATCAGACTATTCGGATGCCGCGCAGCAAAAGTTCCGATAGCGCTTCCCCAACGAGAAGCAGCAAATGCTTCATGAATACCCACACCCGCACGTTCAATTCCAGGAACAACATTCTTAATGCCTGCCAAGGTTACTCCAAACGCGCTCATCTGCTCTGCCTGTACTCCTGCTTTCCAAAGTTCTTTTCCCACAATTAACTTACCTGCATTATTAAGTAATCCGACTTTCCCACTCAATTGTGCAAACGGTAGCAAATTCATAGCTGCCCCTTCAATGCTAAACATTTCATCAGCTGTCTGTGCAACAGAACTCCAATAAAAGTCCCACGTGCTCGCATCTGCTTTAACAGAATCATCGAGCTTCCCATACACGCTCGCATCAAGATAGCTCTGTCCCGTCTCAAAGATATATGCTCCCACCCCATCAGCGAGATACTGTTGTACATCGACATTATCCCATGCTTTCCGCATGAACGTTCCAGATTTTGCCGCACGTTGTACATCAGTTGTTCCAAAAAGAACAGCCAGCTCATCATCACTCATTTCCTTAATCTCTTTCAAAGTCTTTCCCCTAGAAACAGCATCTCTCACAAAAATCATACCTATCTGTTCATCGGTCAGCTTCAACTGTGCACGTCCCGATTCATCAGCAAGCTCATCCAAACTAAAATAAGAAATAAGTTTGAAAGGACCACTCCTTCGCTTAACTTCTGCAATACTCTCATCCATTCGTAATTTTCTATTCAAGAGTTCATACGCTTCATTATTAGAGAACTCAAGACGACGCGCAATCACATCAACAAACGCTTGTTCATACCTCTGCCTCAAAGCTTTTCCCGTTCCACTATCAAGACGCTCAATCTGCTTCAAAGCACCTTCCGCATTTTTGAAGTTACCCTCCCTCATATCTGCCTGCATCACGCCAGAGTAAGCATCGATAGCAATAGGCAAAAACTGCTCTCGCTTCGTTTCATCTTCGAGAGTATCAATCTCCTGCGCAAGATTCCGATACTCTCTCTGCGCCTCTTGTAGCATAGGATCTCGCGCTCCTAAAATAGAAGCATGCTTCAAGGCATTCCGCGCAGCACAAAGACGGGAAGTATAAATCTCTCCATCGTACGCACCCAATCGCTCGGCTTCAAGACATGCTTCTCGCGCCTGCTCAAACGCCTTCAACGCTTGCTCTCCATCACCTCGCGTTGCAAATCCCATACCAAACTGCTCAAGAGCAAGTGCGCGCTGATACAACACTTTATGCTGTGCAACATCATAACGTAATCTTCGATCCATATACCAATTACTCAAAAGCGCATACTGTTCTTTTTTCCACAACAAAGACTCAGTAGTATCATTATCAGAAGGAAAAATCAGATCTTTCATGAGAGATTCAATTTCAAACTTCATTAATTCAAGTTCATCTCTTTCTTGCTCAAGATACGATTGTTTTTGAGGCTTGCAATTATACAAACCTCCCGCATACTGCAAGTAATCACATCGAAGAGCTGCATTTTTATCTGCTTGCTGAGAGTTATCACCTTGTCCCGAATTGGGTGTGCTCCCTCCACTCGCAGGACTTCCACCTCCAGAGTTTCCCACATTTCCACCGCTATTTCCTGCTCCGTTTCCACCATTGCTTGCTCCACTCTCAGGACTTTCAGGAGCAGTATTCCCTGAACCTCCCCCAATACCAAACTCTTTGCCTCCAGTTCCAGCAGGAGGCACAGCAGAAATAGAAAAATCACGAAGCAAATCATTCTTTTCAGATACTCCATCTCCATAAGCACGTACAATTCCACCACAATCAGAAAGTGTTTGTAGTTGAAGTTGCATGCTTATAGAAGAAGCAAGAATCTCGCAATACGTCTTGTGATTATAAAGCGCGAGTCTGCGAAGATATTCGCTTTCAGAAAAAGAAGAGTCAACATATGCATCAGGCTCTTCAAATAATCGCTTGTCATCTTCAGAAACAACAATAGGATCACGGTCATAACTAATCAAAGCTGAAAACATATCAGAAAAAGCCGAGAGTCCTTTCCCATCGAAACTCTGAATTTTATAATAATACTGATTAAATACGGAAATATCTTCGTCAGTATATTTTCCTTGCTCGGCAGGAACAACTTCATGTATAAACCAAGGTCCATCTTCCGCAGATGTACGCCAGATAATAACTTTATTTGCATCTAAAGGTGCATCCCAATGTAGCGTTATTCCTGTCAAAGACGTACTCAACGCAAATCCAGAAAGAGAAGTAAGCAAAGGATTAATAGACGACAAAGACTTTTGTTCAGAAACCTGCGGAGTTTCAACATCAGAAACAGGCGATTTTGGCGTTTCAGCATTCGCCTCAATGACATTCCCAGTCAGAGAAAGAGAGAGAAATGCCATAGTCCCCATAACAACAACCAAAGTAGCCAGCAAGACAAACACCCCTCGTACACGCATACCTAAAAGTGACTTTAAGATTATATAAATTTTACTTGCTCAAGACACGGCGTAATACCTCGCCTGCAACCTTAAAATCAGCTCTTTTCTCTGTAGCTTTCATAATCTCTCCCATGAGAAAGTTGAATGCCTGATTGCCTCCAGCATGATAATCTTCCACTGCCTTCGGATTCTTTTCGATAACCTGTCGAATAACTCTCTCAAGCTCTTTCACATCACTAATTTTTCCTGCTCCTGCTTCCGGCTTAAAACTCTTTGGCACAAATTTATTAAGAATTTGTTTCGCCTGCAGCTCAGTAATTTTCCCGAATTTAACTAATTCCAACAGCGTGATAAAATGCTCAGGAGCAATATCTATTTCATCTAATTTTTTCTTATTGTAATTCAAAACTCTTAACAATTCAACAGTTACCCAATGCAGGGCAAATTTTGCGTCAATTTTTTCAGAGACACGCTCAAAAAACTCCACGAGGTCAATGTTCTTTGTGAGAATATTCGCATGAGATTTATCAATTTTATACTCATCAATCAACCGCGCCAGTTTCACATCCGGAGTCTCAGGCAGGCAATCCTTTTGACGTTTGACAAAAGCGCTGTCTAAAACCAGAACAGGAAGGTCAGGATCGACAATGAAGCGATAATCCTCGCCACTTTCTTTCTCCCGCATCTTAATCGTCTTGCCGGTTGCTACATCAAATCTCCTCGTCTCACGCTGAGTTCCCCCTTCACGTGCCTGTCGCGCAAGCTCATGTTCAATAGCTAACTGAATAGACTCCAAAGAATTAAGATTCTTAATCTCGACTCGTTCGCTTATTCTAGGAATGCTCACATTCACATCTACTTTTATACCTGCGTTCGAATCTGCTGCCTTCAAATATGCCAAATGATGTAATAGTTTCCCCAACCATGCTACCACTTCCTCTCCAGTCGTGAAATCAGGTTCACTAACAATCTCAACCAAAGGCAATCCAGAACGATTGTAATCAACTCTTCCTGTTTCAGGATCCCATGCAGCAGGGTCTTCTTCGAGATGCATGCTTAAAATTTTAATGCCGAAAAATCTGCCGTTAATACCAACAGGAATAGCATGCCGTCCAGACAATGTATTCTGATATCCTTTAGGCAAATCTGGCCAATCGTAGTGCTTGCGTTGCCATCGCATTTCCCGACTGATTGTGCAACCAAGCATTAGACCAATTTGCACTGCTTTCTCAACAGCAGTCTTGTTTGGCGCCATAGGCTTCCCGCCAGGCTGCCCAGTGCAGATTGGACAGATAAAGACATTTTCCTTGACCCCGCGTTCTCGCGATGCAATGCACTGACAAAACAGTTTTTCCCCAGTCACAAGATAAACATGAATTTCAAGTCCAATCATTCCATTTTTGATGGATTTGTCAAAAATAGAATTAGAGATTTCCATTTTCTTATTCTCAGAAAATCTCTTCATCCCATTAGAAATTTCCTTATCTTTTTCAGAAAATTTCTTTATACCCTCTGAAACTGGTTGTGATAACTTCTTCATTCAAAGCACAAACATAAGATGTTTTTAAGTGTTTCCTGGACGTTAACATTTCTTCTCTATAGAGAGTGGGCATTATAGGAAAGCACGCTATCTGTCGCAGGAGAATATTCGGGAGATAATATTGGATTCTGAATGATTTCGTAACTTTTAACACTCTCGTGTGAATTAGTAGGCTTAGTAAAATAGCGCGTAGCTTCAACTGCAAAAGTCCCAAACAATGCAGTAAGCCAAACGGCAGTAAGAACACGTGACCAAACAGGTCTCCTACAAGATTCGTTTCTACTCCCAGAACTAATGTTAATTATATCGCGTACAGGAGCAAAGAAGTCAAGAGTATTTCTCATAGAAATCTTCGGCATGGTTAACTTATGGCGATGCCTCTTCTTTGATTTAGGTGTATCATAATCCCAATCAGTCCATCCAAAATCGTTCTGTCTCTTAATAAGTTCATGATCAATAAAAGCGTCTGGAACCCATTCTTGAGATTCTGGAAGAAAGTCAGGTTTTTTAGCAGGTAATGTAACAAGCTCAACAGAAGGTTCAGGATATTCTATGACTTTTTGTTCTGGTCTAGCAGGAGTCTGCGCAAATGTAATTCTTTCACTGTCAAGAACCCTCGGACTGAAGTCTATGGCGTGTTCGGGTTCTTGAGCACCTCGAGAATTCTGTTTGTTTGCTCGCGGACTAAACTCAGGAGTTTGCGCAAACAGAATTCTCTTAGTATCAAAAGAATAATAAGTCTTCACACCTTCTTCTAAGATGAACATAGAACTGGGCACTCCAGAATATTGAAAAGACCGTGTTCTCTTAGAAGCTCTTGTAATCTTGCCTTTAGCCGCGCGCAAGTAAGCAAATGGATTATCTGGTTTGTAAGTTTCATTGAGATAATGCCTCTTATGAACTCCAATCTTCCCTGAAAGTTGATTTTTTTCACTAAAAGTAGTATCTAGAATGTCTCTCGCATGACTAAGAACCTCGCGGGCTTCTTCAGAATTTAATGCACCTCGAGTAACTACAGAAGAAACAGCGTCGCCCAAATTGCGCATTTTTTGAGCAGCGACAGTCGCGCGATCAACTTTTCGTGTTACTCTTACAGATTTGCCATGGATGTCTGTACGAAAATAAATACCATGTGCAATCTTATACAAATCTTCAATTCCAGCAGAAACCTCATCTATTTTATAAGCACGATTGGAAGAGATAACACATTCATAACGCCTATCAACCTCTAAAAGAGCAGCTTCGCGCTTAGAATTTCCAATTACAGTCTTATAGTTATTATCCTGAACATTGCCAACTAAATTATCAAGAGTCACAAAAAGGGAAGAGAATGTCAGTTTAAATGCTTTTTGATGCTCAAAATTCAAGGTTTAAATTAAGGTAATTTATTTCCTTGGGCATCAAAGCCAGGTAAAGGAAGAAGAGGCTTTGCTGGAACAGCAGCTTCTGGTGGAAGACGTATATTTTTGTCTTTGTCAAAATCAGAAAAAATACCATATAGTCCAAAGATGTAATCCTAATAAGAAATGTTTCTGATTCCTTTTTAGGCTCAATCGATAAAGTGTTAAACACCAATTGCTTTTTGCCCCGATTCCCGACAGATATAACTGGATTTTCAAGTTTATCTCCTAGTTCTAAATCAACAGGTTTTTGATAAATAAGTACATTCGCATCTACTATACCTCCATCTTCATTCTGAAGGATAACATATACTATGAATTATCTCTCTTTCGCAAACGTCTCTGCAACAATCAAAGGAAAAACAATCGTCGCATCGGCAAATACCTTAACGCTCTTAGCTCCCTTCTTAATCTTTCCCCAAGAAACAGCTTCATCAGGCAAAGCTCCTGCATCACTTCCATCAAATTCCTGCGCAGTATTAATATAAACTGCGTATTCTGCACCATTGCGCAACATATTAGCATTCAAAATAGCGTGCTTAACAACGCCACTACCAAGAATAATCAAACCACTCTTCTTAAGCCCTATAGTTGTATTATTCAATCGCTTAATATCTTCAACTAAATCTATTTTAAAATCATCGTGCTTGAACGAAAAGAAATAAATATTGTCACCAAGTGCTCCATCTCCGAGTGCAGGGCAATATATTGGAATCTTATTTCTCCAAGCCCAAGTACAAATGCTCTTATCATTATTTATTTTCTCCCCCATTCTCCAAATCAACTCACTTCCACATACAACTCTCCCTGTTTTTTTCTGCTCCTGATACAATTCTTCCAAGAGCGGTTGCATCCATTGCTCAAAAGCCACATAACGATTATTTGGAACAAAGATGTTACCAATACGATTCACACCTTTTTTCCGCAGTTCTTCTCCTGAAGCATGGAAATCACCTAAAACAAAATCACCAAGACATTTGATAACATCCTCTTCGATACCTCCAGCAGTAGTCACGACAACATTGACTCTCTCGTGTTCAACAAGATACCTGAAGACCTCTCTCAGTCCAGAGCTGACCATATTAGAAGTATATCCTAAAAATATAGTTGCTTTCTCAGCAATCATCAAATCAATAATTTCAATTGCCTTGGAAAGATGTGACGCCTGAAATCCAGTCTTAGCGAAACTCTCCACAATCTTTTGATAATCAACACCTTGATTAAAGTCATATCCTTTCACAACCATACCTCTGGCTTCCTCTCCCTTCCGCAGCAAGTTCTTTCTTGCTATTGATTCTTCATTCTTCATGTTTCTCTAAGATAAAAACGATATATAAAGATGGTGCTTCGAGAAGTTTAGTCGCACTACTGATACAAACAACTTTCATAATCTCTACCAAACCAGGAAATCACTTTGCACCATGTTTTTGCGAAGAAACTAGGTTCAGGAATATCTTCAGAAATATTGCGCTGTGAAGTATTGTCCAAGAACGGAGTTGGCGCACCTTTACCCTCTACACAACGAACAAGCGTGAATTCCATAGCAACATAATCTCCCTTGCCCCCCCTAAACGCTTCAAGATATACAACACGAGGAGATGTATATTGAAAATGATTAAAGTTAATCGCGCTCCCGCTTCTTACAGGTACAACAAATGTGCCAGTAGTAATCCGGTTTTGTTTTCCAAGAGGTACAATAACACGTTGAACAATAAAAGGCGTCCGGACAACAGATGTACCTACTTGATTCAAAGAAGAAGAATACCACGGTGCACGGCAGGCATGAGAAACACCATCAGGATATACCTCTGCAATTCCAGTGTTAACAAGACGGTATGCAATCTCAATATCAAGATTTTTTACTTTGGGGCATTTAAAAGAAGGAGAAAGTGCGCTTACGTAAAGAAGTGTTGAACTGCCGCGAGGGAGTGAATCATTAGTAAGTCTAGAAATATTCTGGTAAGCAAAATCGCAATTTGCATATAATCCAGCGTCAGGTCGAACATTAGGCAGAAACTGAGGAACAAGAAGGGATTTATCTAAGAAAGTCCTTTGCCCTATCAATCTAGGGGGCACAGAAGTCATGTTGACAGTCAAATTTAATAAAAGCTTGTTCACAGGAGGCTCAAGCTCATCTTCATCAATCCAAGATTGTATGCCCCCACTTTCATTGACAGATTCTTCAGGAAGCAAAAGTTCAGGAGCTAAATCAGGTTGAGCATTTGCAAAACCTTCTGGAGTTAAAAAGTCTTCAAGTATAAAAGACTCAAAAAAATCCTCAGATTCAGGAGATAAAGGATCAGGAAATCCAAAAGTTGTGCTATTATTTGAAGAAAGATTAGAAGAAGCATTATTATTAGAAGCAGCAAGTCCGGTGCAGATACCGTCAGAACACCCTTGATTACAACTAACATTAAAACTGATGACTGCACCATTGCCGGCAATTCCAAAAGCAGGACCGCATAAGAATTCAGCAACTATTGAAGCATTGATGCAAAGATCAGTGTAATTACCAGTTTTGCTCACATTTCCCCCGTATTCATCTGCACCTTGAGTAATACCTTTAACGCTGGTATTCATCCCCCCATCAGAATCATAGCACGCCTCTTCGCTAACATACCTTGTAAAAGCGACAGAAGAAGTAGAATCAAAAGACCAAAAAGCAAAAGCAATGCTCGCGCTCATCAAAACACCGAAAACCGCAAAAAGAAAGACATTCCACCTCTGCATATCACTCGCAAACAAAAGAATTATTTAAAGGTTGGTATGCATTAGCCAATCAAGACAACAATCTTCAGTTCCCAAAACGCCTTTGTCGTGCACTATACGAATCCAAGGCTTCCTTAAATGCCTTTGCATCAAAATCAGGAAAATGTACTGGAGCGAAATAAAGTTCAGCATAAGCTACCTGTAAGGGCATTAAACCGCTCAATCTCTGCTCGCCAGAAGTACGAATAACTAAATCAACAGGAGGTGCATCTGGTGCATCAAGAGCATTAAGAAGAGCACTTTCATCAATTTTTCTTTTCCCAGAAGCAAGAATCTTGTTCACCGCACGCACAAGCTCATCACTACCTCCGTAATCCAAACATAACTGAACGTGAAATTCAGAGTATTTCGCTGTTTCCTGTTCAAGAAGCACAAGCTCGCGAAGCAGAGAAGAAGGTAGACGGTCTTTTCTTCCTAAATGATGAAATCTAATTTTATTAACAGATGAATCAATGCGAAGACGTTTAACTCCATGTTCCAGCAATGCGAATAAAGCTTTCCTTTCAGCAGGAGCTCGCTTCCAATTTTCTGTCGAGAATCCCCAAAGAGTTAAGTATCTCACTCCAGAAGTCTTAGCAGTTGCAAATAATGACTGCAGATGTTGAAAACTCGCAGAAGTGTAATGACCAAACTGAGGCTCCTGACCTCTCGTGCGAGCCCATCTCCTATTCCCATCAGGGATAATTGCCACATGGACTGGCACAATATGTTTCTTTTTAGAAAGAAGTATTCTCCCCAAATTGAGAAAGCTCTTTGCTTGATCAACAATAAAAGAAGATTGTTTAATAACGCTAAAATCTAAAAGAACACGCGAGGGATTCTGCCAATGATAATTTATACCACTTACTTTGGAAAATCCAGGACTGTCTTCAAGCCAATATAGCAATGCGCGTAGATTTTCACGAGCCCCTTGTGCAATAATTTCAACACTACCATCAGCGCGATTCATCACATGACCGTAGATGCTCAATGCACGAGCCTTACGACGTATAATCTGTCTGAAACGCACACCTTGTACGCGCCCATGTACTCTTATCTCCAGTTCATGATTTACCATTGATTACTTCCTCTGATAAAAGTTCACGAAATTTTGGAAGCTCTGTACTTTGAATTCTCGCACCGACTGCCTTTGGGTGCCCTCCGCCAGTTGCATTGGTAAGTTTAGGTAAAATGCGTGCAAGCATATCGCGGATATTATCACCACGAAGAGAAATATTAGTAATACCTGCATTTGTATACGCCACACCTATAACACAGTCCGAAAAACGATAAACCAATTCATTTGATAATTGAGAACTCATGCTTGTATCTCCACCATATGAGAAAAAGACAAGCGAGCCTTGCTTACATAAAAGTGCTTGTTCAAGCAAGGAATTATATTTTGAATTCAGTTTTTCATAAGTGTTACGAAACTGTGCATTGCCAACCACATCGGCAAGAACTTCGCTGGGGGACGTACATTTAATCAGATAATGCTGTAGATGTACTACATTAGTAATAGAATCCTTAAGTCCAAAATTCAATGCTTGGGCAAGTTTTCCAATCTCTGTCCGGTAATATGCATCAAAGGGCTTGATTATATTCTTCCCCCATAAATCAGGATGCTGCCGTGCGAAATCTTCTGCAAAGTCAGGCATATAATAATCAGCTATACAACCCATGACTGCAATCCAGATGTCTTCTTTACGCCGACATATTTTCTGCGTCCAATAAGTCACAGGCTCGCTGCTTTTTGGTTTTCCATAAATAGGATTATAACTAAAGAAACTCTCATCTGTTTCGAAAGACTTGCCCTGCAATTCATGATGGTCTATCCAGATTACAGGAAGTGAAAGCTCTTTTAACGCCTTTAAGAATTCTGGATCAAGTATCGGCTTATCCAAAATAAAAACAGCGTCTGCACCAAGTTCACGTGCCTTCTGCGCATAAGAAACGTTTAAGTCAGGATAACTGCGAACAGCAATACCCTTGCCCCTTCCAAGAAAACGAGAGAAAATCAAAAAACTGCACAAACCATCTGCATCATTGTCATAATAAAAAACAGGATTCTGAGATTTCTCAAGATGTTCCCTTATTTCCTTGCATTTTGATTCCGAAAGCATCTCTTAATACATAAAATAAAGCTTTTAAGGGTTTGGGAAGATTGTTCCTAGGTGTTATGGACAATTAGGTTGATTGTGTTCCCTGTTTTTCTAATCCTCAAGAACGAGAAGTTCTTGATGGCCTCGAAAAATGAAATTTTTCTCAGTGTCCATTAGAGACCTCAAGGACGTGAGTCCTTGATGGCACTCGGGAATCTAAGATTCCCGATGATTAGCCACAGGAAGTAACAAAATTAGGCTAATTCTCTATATAACGAGTGAAAACCCTATTGACAAGACCTCGTGGCATCAGGATTACAGAAGCACAGAGGAGGAGTCATATTTAAGACTTCGAGAATCCTTGGATTTTGATTCTCGAGAGCTTCAGGAATCCAGATTCCTGACAGTGCTCGACAACAGTGTTGTCGACATGCTCAAGAACCAAAGGTTCTTGACGAAGGTTTACAAAATGTAATCTACCCTACGCAATTCTCTATATATCATCAGAATAGATAGCTTCCATCAAAGAAATATTTAAATAGCAACATTCCATATCATAAGCATGAATAAATGGCTCGAACTCCTTATTGGACTAATTTTAGTGATTGCACCTATTATCGCTGCAGCATATTATCCAAGTTGGTGGCTTGCAGCACTCACCGTCCTAAAGGGAAGCATATTTTGGGCAGTCATCGGTCTTGGCGCTCTCTTTATTCTTCTTGGTATATCTGACTTGAAAGAAGCGAGATGAATAAAATGTTACCTTTTGAATTAAGTCCTCTTGAACTTTGTATAAGAGAACATCTTGGTTTAATAAAAGAAATTGTTCCAGAACTGGCAAAGCACTATGAATTACCTCTTACAAAAGAAGCAAGATATAAATGGTCTATAGAAAGATTGGAAGAACAAAATAAAAGAATAAGAGCTTCAGTCATAGAATATTTTGCAAAGTGTGAAAAAGAAAAGAATAGAGCACAGAATTCTCGGTTTCAGTATAGTTATGGATAATTCTATTGATTATAACACTCGTTCTCAGAATTATCCAGATAGAGAATTCTGGACAAAATATGACACAATCATCAGAATTCTTTATATCTTACATACGCATAAAATCAATGTAAACATTCTTCCACAACAATTTCTATATACTTCATACCCTTCTAATCTCTATGACTTGTAAAATATGCAGAAAAGAAGACTGCAAACAGCATACTGCCCTGCTCAGCAAAGTGCACAACATGACTGAGTTTTCAGGCTCATCTCCGCCAGAGATTTTCGTCGGGCGCTGGAATTATCCAAATGTGTACGCGGGAATCCTAAGTCCGCCAGAATATGGCAACACAGCACTCATGTCTTCGGCAGAGCATTGGCACGAAAAAAATCTTCAGATTCAAGATATTGTCTCATTGAGGGACCAGCTTATTTACGCTCGTAAACGAACTAATGTCCATGAACCGCAAGAGCCTTCAACCAGAGTTATACAAGAGATAGCAATGACTCAGAACTCAATCGCAGCTGAATTCAAGCTTGAAAAACCAATCGCGCCAAATAAAGAGCATGATAGTCATGTCCCTCTTATAAGCAATGCTGCTCCTCTTGCATCTGTCAGGTTACAAGAAAATCCTACAATCAAGCCAAAAGTCGAGTACATAGTGAATGACACAGCAGTCAGAGCAAAGACAGCGCTCTTAGAGCTTGAAAAGAGCGGAATACCTACATCGACGCTGATGAAACTCCTTTCCGCAGGTCTTCTCGGAGAGAAAAAGAATAGAAAGCTAGTTCCAACACGATGGTCAATCACAGCAGTTGATGACACACTCTCAAAAGAAAAGCTAGAAAAAATAAGGTTCTTCCCGGAAATTAAAACAATCTTACTCTTTCACGCAAAATATCTCGGGAATCACTATGAATTTCTCCTGCTTCCAGATAAATTTGCCTTTGAAGTATTAGAGTTCGGCATGACCAGTTCAGGTTTGTGGCAAGATTATGAATCATTTGAAGGTCGTATAACTTATGCAGATTCAGTGACAGGTGCATACTACGCAAATCGCCTCGCCTTAACAGAATATTTAGAGAAAACGCAACGCCAAGCCCAATGCATCATATTTCGCGAAATTCGCCCAGAATACAACGTCCCCCTCGGTGTCAGTATCTTAAGACAAGTAAGCAGAGAAGCATTAGCCACACATCCAGAATCATTTGCAACTATCAAAGAAGCCATAAAACAAATACAGACTCGGCTTCGTACACCTATAGTAAAGTTCACGGAAAAATCAATAATTCTGAAAGACTTCGGCAAGCAAAAACGCTTAAACAAATTCTTCTAGGGATTTATCGCTTCTGTCCACTGATTGATCTTTGCACTTCAGAAACACAAGAAGTCTTGCTACTCTCATTACCTGCAAAAGTGCAGAGTGTTTCATTACGTTCAGCTATGGCAAAACGTTCGTAACATTCATCACGATAAGATGCAGTTTTCACGTCAGCACAAAGCTCATTATCTCTCTTTGCAAAAGCTACATTAGCATAACAGAAATCTTCACTACTCGAGTCTGAAATTAAAGTACACGGAGTAAAATCTCTGGTTTGAATGGCATAATATTGAAAGCACCCCTTTCTTTCATTTCCCCCAATATTGTTGCATATTCGAACATCATGCTCCTGCACAGAAACATTAAGATAACATAAGTACTGTTTTGTCTCATTGCGCTCATACTTGCATATAGAAGCAGAATTAGAAAAGTCAACTAATAAAGCAACCATGAATCCAAGAACTAAAATAGCTACGACAAAGAAAGGGATATTCTCACGCACGACTTCTCTAACCACACGATTCATAACGATTGATTGCAGAAAGTCCACACGTAATTACCTATAGCTAAGGAACTGCTTCTCCACCTCATTAGAAAATTAAGATTCTGCTCTTTAAAAACATTCACTTATAGACAATTCTGTTGGTTGTGTCACGTTTAAACAGAATTGTCTAGACAGAGAATTCAGAACAAAATATGACTTAATCATCAGAATTCTCTGTAAAGCGGAAAACTACTCGTTCTCCTTTAAAGCAGCCTTAATGTTTCTTGTCAGCTGTACCATCGAATCCTCAAGCTGCTGTTTATTCTTAGTTCCGGTGCAGACAAGTTTGCCATTAGAAAAGAGCAAGAAAGTCGCGGGAGGATCAACCAACTTATATACAAGACCAGGAAATTGTTCAGGCTCATATTCAGTATTCTCTAGTTGTAAAGCAAGGACGTTCAGGTTCAAATTAAGATTAATACTCCCCGATGCAACAATATTTTGTACAGTTATCTTCGGCGTTTCAGTAATCTTTACCCCTATTTTAGCTATTTGCTTGATGACTGCCTGTATAACCTCTTTTACTTGTGCCACACTTTTAGTGCCTGTGCAAACAAGATTTCCTGAAGAGAATACTAGAACAGCAGATTTGGGTTTCTCAACACGTAAGACCAAGCCTGGAAACTGTTCAGGATTATATTCAGTATTACTCTGTGTGCGTGCAAGTTTTGTCAAAGATATTTCTTTTCCTAAAGAAGTTGTAGCCACAATATTTTGAACTTTGAGGTTTGATTTAGTTGCCATAAAGCAGTATATGATACATCACCTCATTTATAAGGAAAGTTCATTTATAAAGCTTTCTTAGCCGTGGCGAGAGTTGTTGGATTAGTTACCTGCTCATCCTCCCGACGACGAATCCAAGAAAAGACTACTGAAATCAGGATAATGCTGATAAAAAGTAAGACAAATACTCCGATAGACCATTTATATACTGCTCCTGAAGGCGATGTAAATGCTTCATAAACTTTTACAATAAGTATAAATCCGGCAAAAATAAGAGAGCATACCCCTAAAGCGAGAAGAACCCTCTCTAACCATTTAGGAATCATGTTCTTTTCCATCTTCATATACTTTGGAATTTTTCTTTCTAAATCGCTCTCCTGAAGATTCGCCTTCTCGAGAATTTTGTTCCTTCTCGACGCACCCCTCAATATCTGCCAGTGTAGCAATATCGCTAGTTGTTCTATCAGGGCGATAGTGCGTAATTCTAGGAAATCTTAAGGCGTAACCTGAGGGGTAACTAGGACTAGCCTGTATATTCTGATAGGTTACAGAAACCACAATCTTAGGTTGCACACGTACTCCATTTCCCTGATTATCAATAATCAAAGGTTTAAGAATTTGTGTCATTTCATCATAACTGGTTCCTGCTTCTTCTTTTTCTTTCAACCCAGAAGAAACCATACCAACTTCAGCAAATCCATCCGGTGTCCTGCAAGCCACAACATAGCTAGTCAACCAGCCAGCTCTTTTTCCAGAGCCATATTCTGCCCCGACAATAACCAAATCGAGGTCATTAACAACAGGTTTTAATTTCACAAGATAACCAACACGACGACCTTGTTTGTAAGGTGCGTCAAGAGCCTTAATCATTATACCTTCCTCTCCGCTATTCAATGCTTCAGTATAGAATGCTTCTGCCTCATTAACATCTCCAGTAACGAGCTGCTTGGAAGCCCTGATGACCCATTCTCTTGCCACAATCAACTTTTCCAGTAGTTTTCGCCTTTCAATAAAAGGCATTTGGAGCACGCTTTTTCCATTGATATAAAGAACATCAAATACGTTTATCTCGACAGGTAGTTTTTTGCTCAACTGCTCAATATCATATTTCCGTCGGATTCTCTGGCTGATTGCCTCAAATGGCATATATCTCTTTGTCCCTGGATTGTAACCGACCACTTCACTATCTAAAATAAAACTTTTTGCTTTCACATGTTTTTTTACAGCAACAACAACATCAGGAAATTGGAAGGTCACATTTTCAAGTTTCCGCGTAAAGAGTGTAACTTGCTTTCCGTCATAATTAATAAGCATGCGGAACCCATCATATTTATGCTCCAATGCAGCAGGTTTCCCGCAGATACGAAACGCTTCAGCCATGTTTGTAACTTTAACTGGAAGCATGACTTTAATCGCTCTGCCAGGCAGGACCGAGATGTTGTCTAATCCCTCTCTTCCACGTACAGCAGCTGTAAAAACCAAAGCAGAATCATTGGCAAGGTCGTAAGCTTCAGTCAAGCGTTCACGCATGTCTTCCTCTCCAGCAAAGAAAGCATTAGATAACGCATCAGTCAAAAGTGCATCAGCAACCCCAACACGTAAATCCTGTAAAAGAGTACGAATTATATATCTTGCCTCACGCGCTGTTGCTATTCCAAGCAATTCTGCAATACATCCTATCTTCTTTTCAACAGCTCCTTGCCCACTAATAGTCAGCAGTTTCTGCAAAGTGTCAAAAACATTTGAGATGCTTAATGTCTTTGAAAACAAAGCTCTCTGTTTTCTTTTCTCAGCAAATTCCGCAGCAATATCTCCTAAATCACCAATCTTCTTATAACGCTGAACAATTACCTCACTTTCAATCCCAAAAGCATACGCAATAGATTTAATCGCAAGCTGCCCCGATATACCATATTCTCGCGTATCGTAATCAGGTACAACCTTCCCCCGTAACAAATATATCCATTCATATTTACCTACCTTATGCAGTTCTTTCAACCAATCCGCCAAAACAATCGTCTTTTCGCCATGCTTCCGCGTTGCTGCCAATCTCTCATAAACCTCGACAAGAGAAAGATATTTCATATCTTAAGAAAACAGATACATTATATAACGCTTGCGTTTCGCATAATCAGATAGAAAAAGTCGTCATCAACAGTATTTCTATTCACGCTCGAAAGGCTCCAACTTCAGCCCAGGAATGCGCTCAAAATGTCTTGTATTTCTTGTGAGAAGAGACTCATTCCGAGAAATACATATAGCAGCAATCATAATATCTGTAAGTTCAATCATTGCTCCAGCAGCCTTGAGCTGTTCAAAAATCTCTGCAGCTTTCTCTGAAGCTTCAAGAGTAAAATTGAGAATTGCAACACTATTCAAAAAAAGTTCTACTGCATCTTCTTGGCTTTTTTTGCTAATGCGAAGGTTTCCGCGATAAAGTTCAAATGAGTTAATAGTAGTAGTAAAAAGAGGTTGTTCCCGATCTTTCAGCGATGTAATTATCTCAAAAATAGAACGCTCATTCTTAAGGTAATCAATGATTACATCAGTATCAAGGCAGACCATTACTTAAATCTCCGCGATGGTATTTTCCTCTCATCATACAACTCTTTCTTAATGCGATCCGCATCTTCCTTGCTCCAGGATCCTGCGAGTTCACGAAGGGTTTTTTTCTTTTTTTCGCGTACAATCTCTATAACAATTTCTGAAAATGATTTTTCTTCATCAATCTTGCGCAGTTCATTGTATGCCTCATCAGAAATGCTAATGACTTTAACCATACATGCATGTATACATGCATGTATTTAAATCTTTTGATACTTCAATAGATGATGCTATGACACTGGTTACAGATGTCAGATAATGCATTAACCGAAAAGCTCATAATAAGCATAATTCATTAATGATGATACAACAAGATAACCGCTACGTTTTAGCATATGATGACTTCGAGAATCAGCAGATTCTCGACAGTGCTCAAGAAAGCTCCTTTCTTGACATAATTATTAGCTAGAGGAATACCCAACTACCCACCAAACAACTTTCTAAAGAAGTCAATTATCTTCTGGAACAATCCCGCATCAAGACACTTCCCACTTGCGCATACGTTACTCCCACATTCATAGTTGTTCTCACATATCGCCTCTGCTGCTCCCTGAGCCTTCATCGTTCCGCTCAATGCACAGTAGTTCCCGCCTGTTCGTGTACCAAATCCAATGCACTTGTTGCTCCCATCACTATTCAACAAACTACATCCGATTGTCGCACATGAGTTGCTGCTACCAGTAGTGGTACCTGTGCTTCCACTCCCCCCGCTTGCTGAATATACAAAAGTAACACCGCCACGACCTATCACAACGACCTGTTTTACATAAGGAGATGAACTGAAGTAAACTGAATGAATCAAAAACACTGTCGAGCCAACACGAATACTATCACCATCCTTCACGCCAGAATATTTTAGTACCCAATTACCATTTTCTTTTACTTCAACATCAGTGACATTATAATAATCCTCGCTTCTGATACTAATAAACCTTACATCAAAACGCTCACTTCCATTAATGACTGTAAACTGACGATCTCCACCTGAATAGTCAAAAGTAAAACTTTTATCGCTACTTCCATCTCCTCCACCAGTCACGCACGCACGATCTACACAACCATTCGGACAGACATATTCAACTGAATAATCTCCTAGTTCATCACACACTCGTTCAATTAATTCCTTATCGCCATTGCACGTATCTGCTAAAGTATCATATTCCAATGTAACTCTTTGATTGATAACATCAATTGATTTCAAGGTACCGATATTTCCATCTACATTGAATTTCTCACCTAATTTAATCCTAAATGTTTGAGGTTGTTTGCCCGGAGGGTCATAGACAATTGTCACCTCTGTTGCAGAATGAATAGTCACATCTGTTTCACCAGCTACAATCTCAACATGAAAAGTTTTCCCTGTAATTGTGCCTTTCACATTATAATTCTTCCCATCCGGAAACTGTGCATTTTTATCGCTGTCCGTACACATCGCTGTCTGCTCACCCCCGCTCGTCACGCAAGCCCCATCGCTACAACCATTTGCACAAGCATATTTCTCAGATGCAGAAGCGTCAGCAGAAGCGCAGTAATATTCAAAAACAACCGCTCCTTCATCACTAAAACCGCAATAATCAGTCGCTTTACCGCCGTCTTTATTAGTAAGTATCCCTTTCACAAAGTAATTCTTCCCATCAGGATAAGTAGCGTTCTTATCACTATCTGTGCATTGCGTCGTTGTCATTTCCGCAAGCTTCTTCTTTCCTTCACGGTATAAGTCTTTCACAGCTTGCTCCGATAACGCATCAGCATACACGCGAACATCATATAATTTACCCTCAAAGTATCTATTATCATACGGTGCAGGAAGATTATCATGCCCGATATATAAGTCGCCTGTTGTACCAAGCGCGCCAGAGGCAGAAGCACTCGCTTCAATCACTCCGCCACGATACAATGAAAGCGTTGCGCCATCCCACGTACCCACCCAATGATCCCATGTGTTCAATGGAAGGCGATTCGCTCCAGAAGAAACCGAGTACCATGCATCATCTAAGAACACCCAAAATTTCACGCTCCCATCTGTCTCCGCGCTCAAAATAAAAGAATTTCTCTTTGACACCCAACTTCCTGTAATCTCATTGTTCCCTGTCCTGAATGCCTCTGTCCTAAACCATCCTCCGACACTCACTGCCTTCTTCGATGTTTGTATTCTGCTTGCAGATACAACCCCATGTGCGCTGAGACCATCATAAGTCTGCACCTCAGGAATTATAATCTGTGCAGAAGTTGAATAATCATCAGTCACCTTCCCAGTAGCACTAAAAGACCAGAAAGCAGAAACAACTCCGACACTCAAGACGAATAGAAATACAAGTGCAAATGCAACTAAAACGCTTCCCCTCTCTTTCATTGTGTCAGAGAGAGAGAGAGCGTCTATTTAAATATTTCTGCGCTCAACTTATCCGTTATAAATAACAGAAATTATGTTATATATAACAAAAAAGATTATAAACCTCTTAATCTAAGATAAAGAATGTTTGAGTACGTATATGACTTCTTGTCCTTGCTCTTTGATAAAATGAAAAGAAGAAATAAGATAAAAGCAGTAATCTTATTCGGCAGCGCTGCACGAAACACAGCACAAAAAAGTTCTGATGTTGATATATTTATCGATATTGATAAAAAAGATAAGCCAGAAGTAGATGAGATTGTAAAAGAATCCTTAAATGAATTTGAGATAAAATCAGAAAAAACTTGGAAGTTGCGGGGAATAAAAAATGCAATTTCAGTTATTACAGATGATATTGCGGCAGACCGATGGGGCGAGTTAAGAAGAGACATCGCCTCATATGGGATAGTTCTATATGGAAAATATCAAGCAGAGCTAAAGAAAAATAAGCATTGTGTATTAATAAAGTACGATACTGTAAAAACAAAACAGAAAGAAAAAGTAAGGATGTTAAGAAAATTATTGGGCTATCAATCAAAGAAGGGCAAAAGAGTATACAAACATCAAGGTTTAATTGAAAAACTTCACGCTGAAAAGCTCTCCTCTGCAATCAAAGTAGATATAAATAATTTTAAAGAAATAACTGCTTTATTAAAAGAATACAAGGTGTCGTTTACTATAACAGAAATATAAAGTTACTAAAAGAATTCAAAACCCTTGCGGCGACCCGCCAGGCTGCAGCGTCGATGAATGTGGCTCTGGTCTGTAAAATTCATTGTTCTTGCTTGTATTCTGCTGCTTCACAGTATAAACAATTGCAACAATCACAAAGATAATAAATATAATCAAGGCAACTATAACAATAATCATTGTCCTGCTATCCCACTGTACGCCCCCTTTCTTATCGCCAAGACCAGTTGAATTGGTTGTGTTCATACGAGTTATTACGCCGGAACCAGGAGACGTACCGCCGCTTCCAGGATTAATGCTATTTCCACCTGGAGGGACAGCAGGTTCGGTTATTGTACGCAACATGATGAGAGGTTTGCCATTCGTAACTTGAAGGAAAGTGATATTAAAATCAGGCAGACTGTTTGCATTCAGGTCAAGAGATTGTGTTTCACCTTGCGAAAGAGTAAAAGTAATTGGTAGGTTCTTGATAGTTATCGTCAATCTATTAGTGTTCAGACTAACAATTGTCATGTTATAATTAGTTGTCCCTACTCGGAACAAGAGAGTCTCACCAACACTTAAAGTAGTATTGTACCCTCTGGTAAGTTGAGTCGGCTGAATAACTAAGGGCGCAGGAGTCGAAAGAGGCTCATCGCCGCCTGCAAGTGTAATAGTATTGTTCTTGCTAGCTGAATCATTTTGATAGTTCCCAAGACCATTGTTAAAGAAAGTCATTCGAAGTAATGAATTATCAGAAGAACTTGCAAAGTAAGCACCATAATTCGCGTTTGACCTTAAAGCAACACGATCCATAGTGTTAAAGTTACTGCGCTCAAACCACACACCACTTCCAAGACTTTGCTCAATTGCTCCTCGATTAATAAAAGCATCTCGCGTATCATTAAGATGTAATCCAACTTCCTCGCTTTGAGATATTGAAACACTGTCAAGAACAGCTCCCCGCGTATTATGAAGAAGAATTCCTTTAGTAAAACCTTCAACTTTAATATTCTTTAATGTAACATTCTTCTTATCACGAACAGAAATCCCTGTTGTAACTGGAGATGAAGAAGAAAGAGGATCAGCCGAAGTCGTAGTTACTTTGACTGCATTTCCCTGCCCATCAAGCGAAACATTATCTACAGCAATAGTCAAGCAAGTTTTGTCAGAACTAAGCGACTGTGTAAGTTGGTAGATGCCTGGCTTGTCGATAATACCACAAGCACTAATACTCGTAGGTAGCACAGGAGTAGCATCTGCAAGAGCAAGTTGTGCTTTAAACAATGAGTCTGCTGCCGCCGCCGAAAGCCCATAATCAAAGAATTGTAATTCATCAATGCCGCCGTTAAAGAACCGCTTTTCAGCTCCGCCTGTAAAGTCACGACCAATATATAAGTCTCCACTTGCCCCCATTGCTCCTGAAACAGGAATATTCCTTACTTCGCTCCCATTTAAATATAAAACAAGATGGCTTCCGTTGTAAACTGCACTCCAGTATTGCCATATTCCAGTTTTAACGCTCCCTACAGGAGCACTTACAGGCACACCCCATCCACCATTCAAAAACACCCAAAAGTCAACAGAACCATCTTTATTTGGACCAAAAACATAAGCATTTCTCTTCGACACCCAACTGACAGTGGTATCTCCAGCAATCAGATTATTTGTCTTGAACCATCCAGAAACGCTAAATGGTCCATAAAATGAGAGCACTGTTGTGTTAGGCACAACTAATTCGTCATCACTACCATCAAATGAAGCCGCCCTTCCAACCTTGCCGCCAATGCTTAGTACACCATTTTTCGCGCTACCTCCGATGTTACCGAGCGTGTCCTTCACTGCTCCTGCATCTGCACTAATAATCTCATCAAAACTCCAATGAGCCACCCGACCTAAACCGCCAACACTCAATAGCTCCTTACGCTGCTTCTCATAAATAGCTTTTATCTCATCAGCGCTGGCAACCTTATAAGAAATATTAATTTCATCAAGAATACCTTTCAAATAATGAGTACGAATATTTCCATTAAATACATCCTTACTCATACCAAGTGTAAGCCCTGAAATTGATGTATCTGGTCCGTCAGAGACACTTGCCGAAGCAGCCTGTTTTCCATTTATATAAATCGCCTTGATTGTTCCACCATTCCCTCCAGAAACCAAAGAAACATGCGTCCAGTTCCCATAATAAGGGGAATAATCAATACCCAATCTCCCAGTACTATCACTTGGCTCCCCATAATCCCAATACAGTTTATTATTTGCCCATAAATATGCGCCGAAACGATTACCCCCGTCACCACTCCCAACGCCGAAAATTCCTGCATCCTTCACTTCGCTAGCATTCACACGTAACCAGAAGCTCACAGTAACTGGCCCACCGCTTGTAACAGTATATCCAGTGTTATCAACAAAATCATCAACGCCATCAAAATATCCTGCTCTGCCACCAACACCCTGCCCAACCGTAGTCGCGCCGCCCTGTGGCACCGCCGATGAACTTCCGATACTATCTATAACACTAGCACTTCCTACACTCCAGCCAGATTCATCAAACTTCCAGTACGCAGCACCGCTAGTCTGTTGCTGCCCACTTCCACACGCACCACTGCTACAAATTTCTCCTGCACTACAAGTAATCTGCACAGATTGCCGCAAACCTCCACTATCACAATAATTCTCTTGCACCACAATACTCGAAAAACAACTATCCTCCCAACTCTCTACTCCTTTAGTTACTGTGCCCTTAATCCCTTGTGCCATTCCACCATCAGTATCGGTGCATTCTGATGATGAAGTGCCAGAATCCAGCCTAACAGTAGGTGCTGTATTACCTCCTTCAATAATATTGACAGAAAAAGAATAAACAGAATAACCCAATGCCTGTGCTGAACAAATATAATCTCCGGTTGGAAGATCCACAAGCCGATAAAACGAGTTTACACTATCATAAGTGCTGGTATAAGTATTGCCGCTCTGACAAGAAACACTGGCTGTTGCAATTCTATCACCAGAGGATTTATTAGTTACAATAACAATAAGATTACCAGTAGCTCCCTGAACATCATATCCTGTAATCACCCCAAAGCTAACAAGTGCAAAATAAATGCCTAAAAGCAATACAACAACAAAAAAGAATAAAATCAAATAATCAACAAACGCACCCTTTTGTTTCATGCTTTCGCAATGTAGATATTGTATATAAATATTGCTGTACCGATTTAAAGCCATCCGCGTTTCTTTATGCCTTCATGCACAATATGAAATGGTAATGAACACTCCGGCAGGCTTCTGTGTTTTCTTAAGTAAGCAATTCGTTTTCCCCCCTCATATACCAACTCAATATGACATTTCCCCCAATACTTAAGAATATCTCCTCCAACCATGCGCGACTCGTTGTCCCAAGAGTAAATCTGATTAGTCACCAAAACAGGAGTATGCTGTTTGCGTGCAATCTCTGCCAATGTTCGTAACTGTCGCACCAGCTCAGAGTTTATGCTTTGAATAGCTTCCTGATTCTGATTCCGCGCGCTCGCAAAATCAAGACGATATAAAATAGTCATACCATCAACAACAATGAGACTAATCCCGCGTTTCAGGTAAGTAAGCATTTGCTCAAAAGCATGTTTCTGCTCCTGAAAGTTGGTTGGCGAAAGAACGAAAATATTCTGCAATACTGCCTCGCTTTGTTCAGATGCAAGCTGTTTTACTCTGTCAACACTAAATCCTCCTTCAGTATCAATATATAATACTTTATTTCCCTGCTTTGCCTGAGAGACTGCTGCAAGAAGACAAAAATTTGTTTTCCCACTGCCTGAAGGGCCGTATATTACTGTGATTACATCGCACTCGTACCCTCCATAAAGCCATCTATTCAGATCAGGGCTTCCCGCAGAGATTTTCGTCATGAATAAAAAAAGCAGCTCTGCTATTTAAAGACATCACTTACTGAAACAAAAAAGAACATTCTACAAAGGAAAAAAAAGAAAAATAAGCCGAATTACTTGCGCTTCCCAGAGCTAGCTTTCGATGCAGGAGCTACAGGAACACAACATGAAGCAAGATTCTTACAGGCTAATGCATGAATTATAATTAATGCGGCAGCAATGGCGACAATCCATTGCGATGTTGCAGTCTCCCAGAATATGAAAACTAGGATGACTATACCCAAGATAATCTCGCTGACTTTGCAGTTACACATACTACACCTCCTGCTCTCTTCTCGTATAAAGGGTTAATAAACTTAGCGATTTTGCAAAGGGTTGTAGAATTTACTTCTTCAATCCAGCTCTCAACAAATCAAGATTTTTCTTCAGTGTGGTTACGGCAGCATCAACGGATTTGGCAACGCCTTTATCACTGTTTATCTTCAGTACTACTGGCTTGGAAGGATGCTCACGTCGCCATGCAACGAAATCAACACCTTGTTCCGCTAGAAATACACGCAAAATCTCGGCAACAGTGATATTATCAAGGAATAACTCCGCATGCTCCGTATCCTGATGAACTACTTCAATATTCATAACTGCATCTGCGCGAGGACATTTATAAAGCTTTCGAAGACTAAACTTTTGCGTTTTCTGTGTAAAATAGGGTACAGCCTACGAGGAAAAGTGCAAAAGTTTAGGAAGAATCATCCAGTTCAATTGCATCCCCGAGTAAGTCTTCGCTATTCAATAAATCCTGTTCTTTTTTCTCAGTTAGCTCTTTACCAGAATGCTTTCGGACAGAGGATTCAGAATCATTACCACTACCAAAAAGCTGTGCACTCCTTCCAGTAAGCATACTTCGAGCAGGACGGAGCGTATTCGTAGGAGGGGCACTAGCTGCAGGCTCCTTCCGTAAAGTTATGCCACAGTAACTTTCAAGTGTACTTATAAGAACAAAATCATTACTGGGCAGAACCCCGTTCTCAAGGAATTTGATGTCTTGCTCAGATGCTCCAACAGCAACTGCAAGCTGCTTTCTACTCAAGCTCATCTGCTGTCGTCTGTGGCGTAGCGCCCAATGAAAATTATCAAAAAGTGCTGCTCTCACACCTTCAGATTCTTTACGCAATGGTCTTCTAAAAGCATCCATTCCCCCAATCTCTTTAGACCCAAGTTTATTAGGAGATTTATGCTCAGGCTGTGGTGGGACCCATTTGCGGAGAATCGGAAGCCCTTCACGACGCGCGTAACTCTCAGGCACGCGAACAATAACGCCTTCGTCTAAAGCATCAACAAGAATATCCTGCTGCACGCCTCTGGTTCGAGACTGTTCGTTAAACATGCTTATTCAAAACACTCCTGCTTTTTATTGTTTATGGCACTGAAGCATACTATTCTATGAGCTATAATTGAAGAAAATAATGCGCTCAAGCTCATCACTAGAAATGATAGTATTAATTGCATAACGCTCATCAATGAAAATAACAGGCAGTTCTTCTATTTTATAATTATCAAGCAAAACATTAACAGATGAAAGATTCATATTAATTGCAATAGGAATGAGAAGTATTTCACCCCCATAACTCTCTTTTAATTCTACAAGCATACGAGAATAATAAGACTGCCGTGCTCGCATTTCAACATCTTCAGGATTATACTCGTAGAAATAAATAACAGTATGAAAAGAGAGCTGGCAACGTTCTCGGAGTTTTATACTGTCCTGCCAGAGAAGAGTACGAAGCAAGTCATAACGTCTATGCAAAATTCCAAAGCTCTCACTGAACTTACTTGCGCTATCATAATTCTCAAGTTTTTCAGCGTCATGGTAGATACGATTCGCGAAATCAAACAAACTATCTTTAGCTAACGTACAGCTTACATTTTGTTGATCAAGTATAATCTGACGGAGTTGTTCATCAAAGACGTAAATTTCAGAATCAAGTATGTTCATTTTAACTGCATCTGCGCGATAACTTTCGATAAAAAAACCCATAATAAGACCAGAACCAAAAACAGCAACAGCTACTAATAATGCTTGCCAAAATGCGTGCTTGCTGTTTACCATGAATAAGTTCCTCGCCAAAGCCTATACAGTGCCGTGACCATAATTACAGGGTATACTGTAAGATATACTATCATATAAAATAAGATATTAAAAAGGTTGTGTTGATATGAGTACTTGCTCTTCATAATGGCTAAACCTGTAAAAGTGAAAAGAGCTCCTGCGATAAACAAAGAGATTCCAAAATAATTTAATATAGATGGTGTTAAGTTCATGTCCTGAAAACTCGCGATAGCACTATTAGCAGAAAGAGAATAGCTTGTAGACAGATAAAAAACAAGCATACGGCGCACCAAAAGATAAATGAAAATACCTAAACCAAGCAATCCCAAAAACAGAGAAAAACTGAAAAAAGGTAGGATAAACGCACCTAGCATGCCTCGTCTGAAAAAAAGATTTTTATATTTCAACAAAGTCTGCGTTCCTCCGATATTCCACCGCACTCTTTGTTTAAACCATGCTCTGAGTCTATTAGGGGTTTCAGAATGAACTGCAGCGCCAAGACACATGCGTGCCTGATAACCCTGAGACATAAGACGCCATACAATCTCAATATCTTGAGTCATATTTTTAGTGTCAAATAAACCCACCTTAATCAAAACATCACGACGATATAGTGCAAAGGGTCCTGGAGTCACATATACCGAATCTACTAAATCTAAGAGTTTACGACCCCAGGCAATAACAACATATTCAATTGCCTGTAATTTCTGAATAAATGAGTGAGGTCGCTTTGCAAGAACCGCACAAGTAACAGCTGCAACCTTTGGTTCGTTCTGTAGAAAACCTAGCATCTTCAACAATGCATCTGGTTCAGGAGTAGAATCAGCGTCAGCTACTGCAACATAAGAAAATCTCGCGGCACGTATACCTATATTAGTTGGCTCAGCAGCACCCCCAGAATTCCTTTTATTCACAATTAAACGGACATTCTCGTATTTTTTTACATAGTTACATACAATTTCAGCAGAATTGTCCGTGGAGCAATCATCCACCACAATAATCTCCATCATATTCTCAGGATACTTAATCTTCAAAAGCGACTCAATAGCTAAGCCGATAGAACTAGCTTCATTATAACAAGGAATAATAATACTTACAGGCTCAGGTTTACCTTTAGGATAAGAGAACAACCTCGCTTTATTCGGAAAATATATGAGCAGCAGCAAGCTAAGAATATACAAACCAACAAACATATAAAAGAAAAATGCGAACTCAATTAGATTTAGATTCATTGCCATCCTCACCACTCTCTTCTTCAACACTCTCTCTCGTTCCCTGCATGAGCGCGTCGTCACGCGGCACGCTGAAGTATTCATGGAAACTATCATGCAGGGTAAGATCAGACGTATGCCCTGCCTTCTTCTTGTTGATTAACCCCATCTCACAAAACTTTGCAACATGCTCATAAGCCTTGTTCCCTCTAATCTTAACCAATACACTCTGTTTCATCGGCTGTTTGTAAGCAATAATCGCAAGCGTCTCCTGCTCAGCCTTACTAAACTCCGCGCTGCCAGTAGCAAGCTTGTTAACAATCCATGTGTAATCGGAAGTAACATCCATTTTCCAGAGATTATTCTTCTGAACAATCTCTATACCCGAATTCTTGTATTTATCACCTAAATCCTCAAGTATTTTTCGGAGCATAAGCGGATTAACATCAGTCAAAGCAACAAGCTCCTGTAAGCTCAAAAACCTGCCTGCAACAAACAATGCGGCTTCAATCTTCCTCATGCTTTCAGACTCGCGCTCAGCGTCTATCTCATCAAGTACCTTTACTCCAGGCCCATGACGAGTATGAGAATCTGCATAGTTCTCTGTTTGAATATCCTCTTTAAGCGATTCCATTAACCATTGATAAGAAGAAGGTTATTAATACTTTCTGCAAGAAAACCTCGCCGAGATTACAATGAAATAGCAATCAGGGTACCTTCAATAACCGCAGCGACAATCAGCAAAGGTACAACAATTAATACAAAAACAAGTAATGAATTATAAAGATAATAAGCTAAAGAAGCCATCTTCTTCTTAGCAAAAACAAATGAGCCTAAACGTATCCCAAGACCCAGAGAGATAAAAACAGCAGGCAGTTCAAAGATTCCATGAGGCAATAGTCTCCAAAAATCGCTAATTCCCGAAACACCCCATGAAAGATGCAAAACATAACCTAAAAGCGTACCGTTAAGAATCGTCGCACCTATAGGGAATAGTCCGAAAGCAATCCCGAAAAGCATTCCTGACAATGAACTCTGGAAATTATTAGCAAAGATATAAACTATTAAACCAAAAGCAGACAATCCCTCAGTCTCGTCGATTATTTCACGCAATATCTCATCAAATTGCGTGAAAAGCTCTGGAAATGAAAAGCTGAAAAGAATACTTAAAACAAACAAAGCAAGAATTGAGAATACATATGCCTTAGTCTCAGCGAGATAACGCCAGGCTTGTGTATAAAGTGCTAGAATCCCAGTATTCTTCTGTCCACTAAGAACTAGCAAAGACTTTTTAGAAGACTGACGATTCTTTACTGATTTCATCTGAAATGACGCTCCAGTAGTTCAACCTTACGTCTATATTTCAACCGCAAATAATATCCATATCCAGTGCCTACCGCAAAACCACCGAAGTGTGCTACATTCCCGATATTCCATCCAGCAAGAATACTGATAATCCAAGTCAGGACAAGAACAGCCGGGACCATAATATATGCAGGTAATGAGAAGAATGGTAAAAAGATAATACTAAATCGTAATTTTGGCAGCAACACCATAAGAAGACCAGCGAGTGCAAAAATAGCTCCAGAAGCACCAACCATAAAATCATCAGGACTTCCAACAATAGACACACCAACTCCTTTCCCGAACATCAAAGCTGCAACGACGGAAAGTGCGCCTGCAAAAATGCCTGCGAGAATATAAACGCCAAAGAATCGCCTCTTCCCGATAAGTCTCTCGCATAGACCTCCAAGAGAAAATAGCACAAGCATATTAACAAATAAATGCATAAGTCCGCCATGCACAAACATATGAAGAATCACAGTCCATAAATTTTGTCCCGCTGCAATGGACTCTGGTCGCAAAGCAAAATATGCGATTGCTTCTGGTTCAAGCATCCACCAAATCATCGCAATAACTGAGATTAAGATTGTCACAATCATTATAACTCCTACTCCAGAGAGTGCTCTAAGCCAGTGCACAAAAGAACGCCGTCGTGAAAGATGATGATATGCCATAATTAGATAATAAACAAAAGTACCCTTAATATATCTAACGAAGTTTTATCTGTTGCAGATGAACACAATATTTAGGTTGTTTCAGAATGAAGCTCCACGAGGCAAGACCACGTAGCATCAGGATTACAGAATCACAGAGACCAATTCATATTTGACATAATTATCTGCTGTATGCTGACTTAAGGTTTATACACATAGACGCATTTCTTCAGTTAAAAGATTGTATTCCCCATCCTCAAGGCAAGACCTTCAGGTATTATAGCGAATAACTTTAATTTTCGTAGTCGTTTTGTTATTCGCTAGATAGGAAACCTCATGGATTACCTAATCCCTGATGGTGCTCAAGAATCAGCAGATTCTTGACATCACGTTAGAAATTACGATTATGGAGAATTAACTCAGTAGCGTTATCCGTCTGTTAATTCTTCAGATAGAGAATTTACAAAAAAATAATCAATTAAATTCTCTATATTAAAGTGATTTCCTATAAATAAGCAATAAACTATTTCTTACTCCGCTTTTTTAAGGGTTGTTTCTTTGGTTTCTTTGCGGCTGTCGGTTTCTTAACTGAAGAAGCGGCTGTTTTAGCTCTTGCTTTCTTCTGGGCAGCACGCTCAGCCTGTTTCTTTTTGGCTTCTGCATGTAATTTACGTTCACGCGCTTTTGTCTCCTTGCCTGAGATAACCTGCACCTCTTCATGTACAGTTGCGAGTAAAGACTTCAAACGTGTAACATCTTTCTTAATTTGAGATATCTCTGCACTAAGATCTTTAACGTCTAAAACCTGACCGCATTCAAGACAAGTATAATTATGTGTTAAAGCATTCTCTTCATTAAACTCAATATCGCAGTTCTTGCAAACAAAAAATCTACCTGTGCACCTCTGGGCTAGTTGTTGTTCGAGAGTCTCGATATTCTTCTGTAAGTTTTCCTTAAATTTAAGCAGACTCTTTCCTGAATTAAGAGTCCAATAGTAAGTATACCATCCACCTTTCTTCACATCTTTTTTACGTATAAAACTCACAAGCCCCTCATCAGCTAGACGATATAGAATGTTACGCGTCTGATTAATTGTAGACTTGAGCTTCTTAGAAATCAAAAACTCGTTAACATTTTTCTTATTATAAAGCAAATCTACAACACCTGAAGCACTATTTCCTGCAATAGACGTAACAATATTTTTAAGAAGATTTATTTGCATCATTCTCTCTAATAGCGTGCCGTTAAAAACTTTTCTAAATTTTGTCACTATTTAATAATTAATATAAATCTATATAAAGCATTTTAGTGAAAAAAGTATATGTTCTGGGATAAAAAAGATAATGCCAAAGCTCTGCCAGATTTACCTCCAATGAAATACACACAGCCAATACAAGAAAAAGATATGACTACAGAACATGATGATGAGAAGCACGGTCTGCCTTCATTTCCAGACTCTCCAATGCAAAGAGGATTTTCACAAAGCGCGATAAAAGATGCAATAACACAGGAAAGCACAGAAGATAACTCTGTCGGGCAGCCTCTTCCCACAACAAATAATTCAATAAGAACTGTTGAGATTGATGAATGGTCTCCGCAACAACAAATTCCATCTCCCCCAATAATGCGTCGCGCGTCAGAAATGCTTCCTCAAATAAAACAAGAATCTTCTCCAGCCACAGAAATGCAAACATTCCCAATGTCTAATCAATCTCAGGTATCTGCACGTACTGCGCGTGCCTCAAAGAACTCAGATATATTCATCAAAATTGACAAGTTTTATTCTGCTAAGAAAGCACTAGAAGCAACAAGTCACAAGCTTGAAGAAATAGATGCAGTTCTGCACAAGATTCGTGAGACCAAAATGCGTGAAGAGCAGGAACTTACTACTTGGGAGAAAGATTTAGCGACTATCAAAACGCGTATTAAAGAAGTAACGGAAACAATCTTCGAGAAAATAGAATAATATGAGACCTGAACATGTGCGAATCCAGCAGGCTGAGTGTGTTTTTAGCGAGAAAAATCTTTTGCATGCGCAACTGGATGTTATATCTCTCATAAAGAGGTATGAATCATTCAAAGCATTTCGTGCTGAAGAGTTGCTCTTAAAAATCGCATTAAAAAGCAAAATAGCTGAAGCAAAAGATTCACTTGCCTTATTCGAGAAGTTACTGCCAAAGCCTGCTATCGTGCCAAAAACAGTAAAACATGAATCCCACGAATATAGTCACCATGAAGCAGCTCATAAAAAGAAACAGACATTGGAAACAGAAGTAGAAGAAATAAGAAGGAAACTTGCAAGTTTGCAGTGAGGACACAAAAGAATTTAAACGCGCTTCTTAATAAAAAGAATGAACGTAACGCAGATAGACTTTAGATATACATCACTGCATTGTTTATAGCACACTTTTTGGCAGTGATGTATTAGAGAACTGTGTACAAAAAAAGGCTATAAGTTACGCAGTTCTCTATATAACTGGTTTGGGTGCAGCACGCAGAGGATAGAGGTAGAATCTTCAGACGCACAAATTCTGGGAACAATACACCTCTACCACAGCAAAGAACCTTGTACGATTCCGTTTATGGACAATTAGGTTGATTGTGTTCCCTGTTTTTCTAATTGTCCATTAGAGAATTAGCCACAGGAAGTAACAAAATTAGGCTAATTCTCTATAACTGTCGTATTGCTCGATACAAATACACAGAGGCACAGGCATTAACCCCCACACTAGTACAAATAACAAGAGATACGCTAAAAACAAAAACAAGAAAAAACTGGATGAGCCCAAGGATAGTATCTCCTGATATGCCTGATTTTTACAAAGGATGGAAATATGAAGAAATGCCCTTCAAACATTCAGTCAAAGAACCAGAATATACTGCAAAAGTAGAAATTGTTGGAAGCAAGGGATTGAATCGAGCCAAGCTTAGAGAAATAGCTGACACAGTTGTAGGAGGAGATCCGACAATAGTAAAGAGAAGGTTTACAGGAGCAATCGATTGTGAAGCGAACAGAAATATAATTCAATTCTACAGAACAGTAGAAGAGCAATGGTGTAAAGACGTAGTACGACCATCCAGGAACAGAACTCCTCGTCTGTTCGCAAGAGAAAACAATGAACAATGCCAGAGAATCGACCTAATACTGGAAGCAATAATACCTTATGATGATGTGCTCGTGAAACTAACCTATGACTGCGCCTTTGCGACACTCAGGGGGCCGTTCACAAGAGCAAAATCTCAACATCCACAGAAAAGTTTATTAAGTAGTAAACACTCAAAAAGAAAGTGTGGAACAAAACAACAACATGGGCACTTGTAATTGCAGTGATTTCTTTGATATTATCAGGAATAGCAATTTATAATAATATTTTAACATCGTCAAAAGATAATAATGGTAGTCAGGGAGTGCAAGGTGTACAAGGTATTCCAGGATCAGCAGGAATATCTGGATATGAGCGTACAGAAGAGTCTTTCAATATCCCTTACTCTGAAAAAACGACGATACATTTTTTAGCATGCTCTGCAGGAAAGAAACCAATTTTTGTGGATTGTAGATTAAATGGATTAAATTCTGCAGATAGTCCTGAAATACAGAACAGATATTATGAAAAAATATATATTACTTCAAGTATGATGAGCAAAGAAGCAATCGTTGATGAAACAAAAGTTCCAAAATTTGGAGCATATTGTGACGTTAGAAATTACAATAATAAATCTGTAACAAATTCAGCAACTATGAACTTAATTTGCGCAAACGTTTCTTAACACTAAATTTTATTAACCCCTTTATCTCCACTCTTTCATGTCTCAAATAACCTCCCGACAGCAACTCATCAACGCATACATTGAATTCTTCAAAAGCAAAGCTCACAAGCATATTCCTTCCTCTTCTCTTATTCCAGAGAACGACCCCGCCGTCCTTTTCACAACCGCAGGCATGCACCCCCTTGTCCCCTTTCTCCTAGGACAAAAGCATCCTCTAGGAAAACGTCTTGTCAACGTCCAGAAATGCATTCGCACTGACGACATTGATGAAGTTGGAGACTCCATCCATCATACGTTCTTCGAAATGCTCGGCAACTGGTCTCTCGGCGACTATTTCAAAGAAGATGCAATAAAATACACTTTTGAGTTCCACACAAAAGTTCTGAGAATTCCTCTTGAAAAATATGCAGTTTCAGTATTCATAGGAGACTCAGATGCTCCAAAAGACGAAGAATCTGCAAAAATCTGGATATCCTTAGGTGTTCCAAAAGAGCGCATCGCATTTCTTCCTAAAAAGAATAATTGGTGGGGTCCAGCAAGAGAGACAGGTCCTTGTGGTCCGGACACGGAGATGTTCTACTGGACTTCAAATAAATCTGCTCCAAAAAAGTTCGATCCCTCAGATGAAAGATGGGTCGAAATAGGAAATGATGTTATCATGCAATATGATAAAACAAAATCTGGATACATTCCGCTCAAACAAAAGAATATAGACTTCGGGGGAGGTATAGAAAGAACATTCGCAGTTCTCAATGGTCTTGAAGACAATTATCTCTCCTCAATTTTCCAGCCAATAATAAAAGAAATCGAACTTCTTTCAAATAAACAATATGGAGAAGACAAAGAAGAAACGCGTGCAATGCGCATTGTCGCAGACCATATTAAAGCAGCAACATTTATCCTTGGAGATGAAAGAGGAATCAAACCTTCAAATGTCGGTCAAGGATACGTACTCCGTCGCTTAATCCGAAGAGCAATCCGTTATGCTCGCATCCTAAATATCACATCTTCCTGCATCTCAAGAATAGCAAAAGCCGTTCTTCCTATCTATCCAGATTATCAGGAGCTCCACAGAAATCATCAGTTTATAACGCAACAGTTAGATGAAGAAGAGTCTCGCTTCAACCAAACGCTCGAAAAAGGACTCAGGAAATTCGAAGAAATAGCAAAAGAACTAAAAACAATAATTCCAGGAAAGGAAGCATTTCTCTTATTCCAAAGTTATGGCTTCCCTATTGAGATGACACAAGAATTGGCAGAGGAAAGAGGAATAGATGTAGACTTAGATGAATATAATATTGAATTTCAGAAGCACCAAGACCTCTCAAGAACAGCAAGCGCTGGAATGTTTAAATCAGGTCTTGCAGACAATTCAGATGCAGTAAAAAGACTACATACTGCAACTCACATGCTAAACGAAGCACTCCGTTGTACTCTCTCTCAAAATATAAAGCAAAAAGGCTCCAATATCACACCAGAACGTCTGCGTTTTGACTTCAACTTTTCCCGCAAACTCACTCCCGAAGAAATAAAGAAGATAGAAGATTTTATGAACGAAAAAATTAAATCCTCTCTAAAAGTCACTCGTTCAGAAATACCTCTCAAAGACGCCTTTACGTCTGGTGCCCAATCAGAATTCGGAGCAAAATATCCAGAGCTAGTTTCAATTTACACTATCGAAGACAAAAAAGAAAAATCTGGCTGGTTCTCTAAAGAAATCTGCACAGGACCTCATGTTTCCAATACTTCTGAAATCGGGAATTTCAAGATCATAAAAGAAGAAGCAGTAGCGGCAGGAATAAGAAGGATTAAAGCAGTTGTGGGATAATCTTCCAAAGAAGCAATAATTTTAAATACTACTTAATACTACATAGTAGTATGAAAAATGTCAGCCTAAAAATCGAAGAGAACTTCCTTATAGCAATAGAAAAAGTGATGCAAAAACATCACTACATGACGAAAACAGAGTTTATTAGAGAGTCAATACGTGATAAAATACGTGCTCTGGAAGAAAAAGAGATTCTAGAAGACAAAGACCTCATGACCCAGCTTAAATTGAGTGAAAAGAACATCAAAAAAGGAAAGCTCAAGAAATTCAATTATTGACTAGTAAATCTTATGACTTCCAACTGCCATAACGATAATCTCCTCTCTTTCATCATCTATAAGATAAATCATTCGAATGTTTGAACCTAGCCAACAAGCCCATTTCCCTGCCAAAGCCCCATGTAATGGATGAGCACCATTGGCTTTTCTAGGCTCAATTCTCAACCTATCAATCTTCTCTTTAACATCGTTTCTCAAGGAAAGATACTCGCGCAACTTTTTTTCAGTCTTGATGTTTGCCACAACAAAAGTGTACATACAACAAATAAATCTTACAAGTATATAAAATTTTCAGGACCTAAGACTTTCTTAGAATGTTCTCCCTTACATCACACTAAAATAACATAAGCCCCGACTCCCAATGCCAACAACAATACATATCCTGCAATCCATCTCAAATTTTCCCTTCTGTTAAGCACATAAATAAAAGAAAAATGCATAACGCACAAACTTACAATAAATGTTAACAATGTTGCCCAAAGCAATTCACTAGGAAGAGTTCTATTCCCAACCGAGACTATATTTGCACCAAGAATAAGAGGCACAGAAAGTAAATAAGAGAATTTCACAGCTTCTTTTTCAGGCAATCCTATCAACAAACCAGCAGTAATAGTCGTACCACTTCGTGAAATACCTCTAAATAAAGAGAATACCTGCATACATCCAATGAGCAAAGCTCCTCCAATACCAAGACGCCTCTTAGCTAGTCTGGGCGCAGCAGAACCAACAAGTAGAACAATACTTGTAATTAAGAACCCGAGAGCCAGCATACCAATATTTCCAGAAATCTGTGTAATAATCTCGCGCAACAAAAAGCCAGAGATTGCAGCAGGAATGCTAGCAACTACTAGCAGGACTCCTAGTCTACCATCTGGTGTTTGAAAGCGTAAAGATAAAAGTTCTCGCAGAATATTTGTGATGTCTCGCCCAAAATAAACAAAAACAGCCATTAACGTCCCAAAATGCAAAGCAATTCCGAAAAACAAACCCTCATCATAACCAAACAACAGTTCGAGTAATGCAAGATGACCTGAGCTTGAAACAGGAAACCACTCAGTAATTCCCTGCACAACCGCAAGTATCAATGCAATAAGAAGATCCATGTAAATTCACACAAAAGTCGATTAATAAATCTTATGAAGACAAATATATTTCTTTCTAAGAAAGAAAAATAAATGAAAATAAAAATAGCCCTATTAGGATCGGCAATCCCAACAGAGAGCAGTTCTCGCAATCTGCTTCGTGCGTAGTGTACGCATCACTTCTTCAACAGCCATGCCTTCGCCGTATTGAGCAAGGTCATAGCTCAAGTCAAAGAGTGCGCCGCACCGTCTGCAAGGTACTGCCATTGCAATAGTCTGCGTTCTCATGAATAAAATAGATCTTAATTCTTTATATATTCATAAACACCTGAAAACGATATTTTTTTATACATGTAATTTTATATACCAAGTCACTAAAAAAAGACAAACGCTCTTTTTTTAAACTGTCTCACTAGAAAACGACAACTTTGTGCCACTGAAAAAAGAGACACCTAATATGCTGCTAGGCATTCCATGATTTGCAGGCATAGATAATATCTGAACAACTCTATGATACTTTCCTTCAGCAGGACCAATAGGACCATAATTTTCAAAAACTCTCTGGTCAGCTATTCTGCAAAACGAGAGCTGATGAGGTGCTCCTCCAAAAAACAAGTGACTCTTTATATCTTGCGAGATTCCCAATTCAAGGTGGGGGAGGGTATTTCTTTTAAGCCAAGTATCAAAATTATCTTTTTCATCGTATATTTTTTCTCCTTTGTTCTTCTTAAAGCGTTGAGTGAATTTTAATGTACATTAAAATGTACATTTTTTCTATACATCCACTCTCATCGAACAATCAAAGAACTACGATACGATTCGGACATTCTGTCTGTATGGACCCGCCGTCTATACAGAACTTTTGTCCAGATCAATAATCAGTAGCTCATGATTATTTGATTGCTTATGTTCTTCAAGAAGCGCTGATATTTATACTTTTCGTTTGCTCATTTTGTCGTCGATAAAATGCATTAAAACTTCCATTGCGGAACGCCAAGTTTTCGGCAAAGCGAACAATCATCAAAGGTTCTTTTCTTAGAATTGTATTTCAGTTCCTGCCGTATGCGTTGGGTAAACTCTTTATGCATCATCTCTGGAATTCCCCATGAAAGCGCAATTCTTTTCGGCTCTTCGTAGTGTTCCCTCATTGATTCTTCATGCTTAACACAAAAATTGCCCCAGTAGAAGTTAATAAGGTGTTCAATCTTTTTCTTAGGTTTTTGTAGCGGTTCCATTTTCCGTTTCCTCCTGTTCCTTAATTTCTTTTTCTATCTGTGCGCCGTCTTTCTTTGAAACTTGTTTAATTAATTTGAAAACTCCACCAATCTCAAGCATGCCTCGAACAACAGGAAAAAGCTTATGTGCTTTTGTTACTATCTCTCCTTCGTTGAAATGAGGATACTGCTCCTTCAAGCGCGTAAACAAGGGAATTAAAACAGAGCCGACGACATAGCTGTGCCTCCCAGAGAGTTCTGAATATTTCTCCAAGAACTCCTGAAGATAAGCATCAGAAATGCGATAATCTGTAAACTCTTCAGCAACTCCAAGTTTTACAAGCTCTTTTTGCATTTTAGCAATTTTCTCTGCACTCAGATACACTTTCTTCTGGTCATCTCTTGTTTTAGTCATGGTCAGTAATCATTCTTATTGAAACCTTTGGGAATTTTATATTTTTCCTTTGTAAGCTTCGCAAAAGCAATCCTGCTTGTACGGAATTTTCGGATGTCTTTCCTAAGATGATAGTACCCAATAGTATATTCTCTTGATTTGTAATACACATCAATTTTTCGCTTGACAAATTCAGCGCTTTCCATGTTGAAATATTCAATCTCTATGCGTTTTAACTGCTCAAATGCCTTCTCGAGAACAGCATAAACTTTTTCATCAACATCATTATTGTAAAAATGATACTTCATTCTAAGAAAGTCTTTATCAATATTTATTTTCTCTTTGCTGTCAAGTATATCTCCAACTTTTTTGAGCAACGCGGAGAGTACCTTTACATCTACTAAGGGTTCATATTCATCATAATACAAAAAGTGTGCATCTTCCTCTGTTTGAGGAGCTTTCTCATGAGATTCCTTAATAAGTTTGTAAAGAGCCGTAAGTTCTTTATCGCTAAATACAACTTCTTTACTTTTCATGTTGCCCCTTTTGTTTTCTCACTTTCTCCTTCTCCTCTTTCAATTTAAAATGCATCGCCAATGTTTTAATAATAGTCTTAAACGACACTTCCTTTGCCAAGAGAGGAACAAGGTCGGGCTCCCATTGCGTCTTTAGTTTTTGCGCATTCTTGAACATGCGAACAATGCTGAATTCTTTTCCTGCCTCTTTGCATTTTTGTTCTGCGAGGTGTAAATTAAAAGGCAATCCTGTTTCTATAATCTTATAGATATCATAATGGTCGCGCGGTTTGTTGCGCGTCATCGTCGCTTTCAGCTTCTCAGCAATCATCTCCTCTTGAGCAAGCGTTTGTACAAAGAACGTGGGAAGGTATCCTTCATAAAAATGCCTTACTTCATGCTTTTCTGGCTTTAGGAGCATGGTTGCACGCTTGTTGAGGTCAATGAACACTTCTCCAGTTCTAGAATAGAGATTATAGTGCACAATCATTCGTAGAAATCCATCTACCATCTTGCCTTCGCTCATCGATTCTACAAATTCATTCTTCTCAAGAATCGAGTGAATTTCTTTTTGGACTTCTTTTTCACTTCGTGCTAGAGTAAAATCAAGGTCTTCGGATAAACGAGCATGATGAAGAAATATTTTATTGAGCGCGGTTCCACCTTTAAAATAGATTCCCTCAACATTCTTTATCAAGTAAAGAATATACGTGAGCATATAATCCTTTGTCAGCAACGGTATCGTAAAACCATCTTTTAAGGCAAGCTCATCGAGGGCGTTAAGAGTTATTCTTTTTGTTTCATCCATTGCTTCATCTTCCGTTTATTAAGAATAAGAAATTGATGGTTTTTAATTCTTTGAGTAACTGCCCTCTTAAGTTTCTCTTTGCTTGTTCTGTGAAATACAACCCGAATCCCCAAGAGTGTATAAGTTCCCTGCCGTCTTGTAGTGTACACGTCATAGCGAAACGGTATCTGCTCCGTAAGCCGCCAATAATTTGCGGCAGCCCAGTCCCCGATAACGTAGTCTTTCCCATCCATAGTCTCATCAATAACAATAAACGGATCATCTGTCCACTTTCCAAGTCGCGCTTTAAGCGGAACAAGATAATATTTGTTTTTGTTAAGTCGTACAATCCTGCCCTTCTTTGTCAGCCCATAAAGTGTATTCGTCATTTCTTTGTTGTTCTTGAACAGATGCTGTATGTCCTCCCGTTTAAAATACCGTCTTTCATGAAACTCAAGTTCAGCTACAGCTTTCACTTCTTTGTTGGAGATGCCCTTTGCGTTTCTTATCACTTTTTTCTTCATTTTCTTAACATCTAAATCTTAATTATTTAGATTATCATGTTATATAAATGTTTCGCTCATCTGATACTGTCATCTTAACGGTTTATCCTCGACATTGGCTACATCCCAAAAAGAATATGCACATATTCACTGCCTCCCAAAAACCCTCAATAATACCGACACTGCTGTCTATAACCCTTATACCTATCAACAAGGGTCTGTGACTTTTGCGGCTTATTTCTCACATACCAACGCAGTTTTTTAAGTACAAACTTTCTTGTGTATGTCTTTCCAAATTTACGATATTTGCCAAGCAAATTACGATTGGTCACCACAAAAAACCAATCATCTCCATAGTTCTCATTGCATAAAGCAACTTTGTTCAAAAATTTCTGCTTATCTCTCAAGACCTTCCCCGTCTCTACCTCAATCGCAATCAGTTTATTCCTAAATTCAAAAAGAATATCGGGAAGCGTCGTTTGATAAAGCCAGACCTTGAAATGTCGCTTCAGATAACGAGCAAGATGCATTGTCAAAAAGAAATGCTCTCCGCCTTCATTCGTTCTCGGTCTGACAAAATACTCTTTTCTCCTCCCAAAGATATTGAATGTATTAATTTTCAAGAAGCACTGACGAAGCAGATAATCGCGCTCAAATGCATTAAGTTCATCACCTTCAAAAAATCTTTCGCCTTCAATTTCACGAACGACAATCGAACGTTGCCTTCGAGCTAACGCCTTTGAAGCAACGTTCCTTTTCGACCTGCGATAATCCGTTTTGTAAAAATATTGGCTCATGATGTTTCGACTTGCATTATGCGCGTTGTTTAAGCATTACTTTGAGAGGATACTCGACATGCTCTGCTCCTATTTTTTTGAATAATTCCTGCGTTATAGACAATTCTGTTGGTTGTGTCACGTTTAAACAGAATTGTCTAGACAGAGAATTCAGAACAAAATATGACTTAATCATCAGAATTCTCTGTAATTGTGAAACCAAAGTCATTTGCTTCTTCATCTCATCTAATTCTTCCCGCATTAGATCTTTCTCTTTGCGCTCTCGCAGTAGTTCTTTTTCAATCTCTGTTTTTGTCACATCAATGAACAAATCCTCTTCTGCAATAGTATCACGCATGCCTAACAATTCACTATAATAGTGGATTTTATCGCTTCCTTTCCATCCAAATCTATATTTTAAAGCACTTTCACTTTTGTAACGTGGGAGCCAATAGCAACACGAAATATGGCGAAAGTCATACATAGTTAATTCCGAATACTTCTGCCCAGCAGGTGTTACTGTATCTCCAAAGATACGTGCAGAGAGTCTTTTCATGTATTTGTTTACTGTTGCAGGATTAAACGTAAACACAAAATCATCGCCTGAGAGTTTCCTCCCCTCAATATGTCTCTTGACAATCTCTGAACACAACATCAGCTTAATTCTTCTGCCGAATGTCTTACTTGTTTCCTCTCGTATTTGTAGTTCTTTAAAGTCACTATAAAAATCAGAAACGCGTATGTTCATGAGCTCTGTCGGCGCACGAATGCCTGTATCAAACAAAAACCAGATGAGCACACGATAATCAGAACGTGCCTTATCAGCAAGTGTCTTCACTTGCTCTTCTGTCAAATACACCCAGTCAGGCTTTTCCTGCGTTGTGTCAAGGTCTTTGGTGATGTCAGAAACATCTTTCCCTCTTTTCTTCTCTATGCGTTGATACCAGTGCCAGAATGCCTTAAATATTTTCACAAAATCCCAGACAGCTATATACTTCTTTCCATTAGGTTTAGTAATCGTGCCGTCTCGCATCCGCGCAAAGAGCTGATGGAGTTGCTCTTCATTGATTTCAATAATACCCTCTAACCCATACGTCTCTTTTGCCTTCTTCATCAGAGAAATCAGGCGGTCTTTCAACGAATTGAGATGAATAAAGCTCCTCGCGCCTTTTTTCGTCGCATTTCCTACGTTATAGACAATTCTGTTGGTTGTGTCACGTTTAAACAGAATTGTCTAGACAGAGAATTCAGAACAAAATATGACTTAATCATCAGAATTCTCTGTAATGCCTATTTCCATGTCTTCCAAATATCTCAGCAAAAGCGCACGATTCTGTTCACTTACACCAGCAACGCTATTCTGAGCGCGTTTCTTCCACGCCAAATAATTTTCCTTGTTGTTATACGGATCTTTTTTCTCTTTTCTCATCGTATATTCTTTCTCCTTTGTTCTTCTTAAAGCGTTGAGTAAATTTTAATGTACATTTTTTCTATACATCCACTCTCATCGAACAATCAAAGAACTACGATACGATTCGGACATTCTGTCTGTATGGACCCGCCGAGAATTGAACTCGGATCTCATCCATGCGAAGGATGCATTCTGCCGTTATACTACGGGCCCCGTAATACGAAGGAGAATAAAGATTTAAATATCTTCACCACGGCTCGTAGCAATGCAAGTGTGCCTAAAATTTCTTTCATTTGAAAAATTTGTTGCTAATCATCCCGTCACTCCAGAAACTCTCAGACAGACAATTGAAACAAAACTCGACAGCGTCGCGTACAAACCTCTCTTAGCAAGTGCAGGAGGCGTCGAGCGGGCTGCAAAAGGAAAATATAATATCGTCCTAGATGATGCGCTTTCCGAAGAAGAAAGAAGAGATATCTTCTTGCACGAACTAACACATATTCACTATGCCGATGCCACGCCCACGACCGAAAGTAAGGAAGACTATGACTCATGTGAGAAAATAGTAAAACAAGCATTACATCAATTTACAGACGAGCACTTGGAATACGCTAACGGTCTAGCTAGACGGCATCTGCTTTGAAACTGGACCCGCCGAGAATTGAACTCGAGTCTCTCGAATGCCATTCGAGCGTATTACCACTGTACTACAGGCCCTTCTCATTCTCTAAAATTACAGGATTATAAACCTACTGTCTCATTCTAACAACAAAAGAGCACTCATCACACCTATCCCTAGTAAAAATGCAATTATCTGCATAATTGAGCGCCGCAGTCTAGTTTCTTTATGCAATTCAGGAATCAAATCGCTGCCTGCAATGTAAATAAAACCACCAACAGCGATAGGCACTAAAAACATTTCAATCTGTTCAACAACTGTCGTTGCCCAAAGCGCAAGAACTGCCCCAAGAACAGCCGTCAAAGCAGAAATGAAATTAAGAATCAAAGCCTTGCTACGAGAAAATCCCCCGTAGATCAAAACACCAAAATCACCTATTTCTTGTGGAATCTCATGCAATGCAACTGCAAGAGTTGTAGCTAGACCTGCAGGTATGCTGATAACATAGCTTGCAGCAATGATAATACCATCAATGAAATTATGTAATGCGTCGCCAATGATGTTCATATATGCAAAAGGATGTATATGCTCCTCAGTTATTGGAAGATGACAGTGTTGCCAGTGAATAATTTTCTCTAAAACAAAGAAGATTAGAATTCCTCCTAACACTCCAAGAGAAACTATAAGAGAAAAACCATACGATTCAACCACTTCAGGAAGTAAATGGATAAACGCATCACCAAATAAAGCTCCAGCAGAAAAACTGATAAGATAAACTAATACTGTTTTAAGTCGCTTTGCGTTTACCGTAAGACTAACAATACCAATAAAAGCTAACAAACTAATGACTAAAACGCTGATAAGAGTATATAGGACAACAGACATACAATCTATAGAAGGAAATGCTATTTAAAGATTTTCAATACGAATTAAATAAGATTGAAGCATGCATCATCTTGGAATGGAAATCTAAATCTGGTTTCTTCTGTCTTACAGTATAATATACTTCATCCATGCCAGTCCATGCAGTAAACCATCCTGCTGGCTCAAGAACTATAATAAAAAAATGAATTAAAAAAGCTGCAGACTCAAGAAATGAAAGATAAGACGCAACAACAATCATGAGAATTCCTGCTAATGCCATAAAAAATCCCTTGCGTTTTGTGTCAACAATCTCCTTAGATAGTATTTCACGATGTCGCTTAAAATGCTCATGTAGTCTCTGTCTGATTTTAGTTTCTAAAGCGAGGTCACGTTTTGATTCGGGAATGAGAAAGTGCAATTCAAGTGAACCATCTTTATCTAAAGTAGCGCGCTTAGCTTCTTGTAAGAAGTCATCTGAAAGAGCGCGAAAATTATAAGGTCGTGGATCAAAGCTTGAAAAAATATCGTCATAGTTATCAAGAAGCAGACTAATCTCTCCTGCAGCAAGTAACGCATGTGAGGGCAGATTCTTAAGAGGTATATCAGATGAACGTATCATAATTCTCCTTCTATTTCTAAGATAAAACTATATATAAATTCTTACCTTGTCTCTTTTCCAACCACTTTTCCAGCATCTTGAAAAGCGAGGTTTCCAGCAAACAAAAGCCTCAAAGTCTCAACAACCTTCTCGACAGGAACACGTATTTGCTTCTCGCTGTCCCTGTCCCTTATAGTCACATCATTCATCTCTAAAGAATCATAATCAATTGTAAGAGCGAAGGGCGTTCCTGAGCTAGAGCTCCTAAGATATCTTCGCCCAATACTTCCAGATACATCGTGCTCAACAACAAACTCACTCTCAAGCATTGCCTTTATTCTCTCACTTAATGCAACAAGTTCTGGCTTTTTCATAAGAGGAAATATTGATACTTCAATAGGAGCCATCTTGTAAGGCACTGTAAACCTCGTTTTGCCCTCTTCGATTCCCTTCTTTTCGTAAAACAAGTCAATGAGTGCATAAGTGGGTCTGTCTGTCCCAAAAGCAATCTCTAAAACATGGGGTACAAACCTCATGCCATTTTCACGCATTGCATCCAAAGTAACTTTTGAGAACTTTGCATGTTGAGTCAAGTCATAATCTCCTCTATCATGAACTCCACAGAGTTCAGTCCACCCATAATGATTAAGTCTTACTTCAATATCCCATGCATCCTGCGCGTAAAATGCTTTCTCATCGTCTTGATGTTGCCTTAAGCGTATTCTTTCAGCTGGAATTCCAAAATTGACAAATTGCTGATATGCCAACCAAAGACACCAAGCGTAAGCTTGACTTCCAAGGGTCTTCTGCTTAACTGCTGTAGATATTTTTATTACACTTACCACCTTGCCTGCTTTCTGCGCAGAAGCATCCCATAAAGGAATCTCACTATCTGCTATTTTCTCATAAGGAGCCCACTCATCTTTCTCTTTTGGGTCTACAAAAATCTGTCCTTCTGCTTGTGTAAACTCTCTACCTCGTATAACGTGCTGTCGAGGAGAAATCTCATTCCGGTAAGCTTTTCCAATCTGAAAGACTCCGAATGGAATCTTCCTCCTGAAATAATTATAGAAATTAGGGTAAGGGAGATAAGTGACTGTGGCAGTTTCAGGGCGTAATGAACATTCTTGACCAGCAACAACAGTCTTCATCATCAAACTTTGTGTTTCAATCTTCTCAAGGAACCTTCCCTTACAAGTAGGGCACGAGAGGTTATGCTCACGAATAAAACTCATAAGCTGTTCATTTGAAAAAGCGTCAGCAGAAACATCATGCAATTCTTCAATAAGATTGTCTGCTCTAAAAACTGCATTGCATTTAGAACATCTCACGAGACGGTCTTTAAATGTATCTAAATGTCCTGATGCTTTCCATACAATGTCAGGCACTACGGTGGGTCCTTCAATCTCTCGGAGCCCGTGTTGATTAAAAACTTTCCTAACAGAGTTCTCGACCTTATTCTTCAATAATTTACCAAGCGGACCATATGTGTAAAATCCAGCCAACCCTCCATAAATCTCAGGACTCGGACCCCATATCAAACCAGACTCTTGTATAAAGCTCAGAAACTCCTTATTATCATTCTTTTTGTCCTTTGTCATTAATCTTTCTCTATTTGGAGCTATTTAAATTATTCGAAATATGGAAAATTAACTTAATCAGGTTACTCTTCTGTTAATCATCAATGATTGATAAATCCTTGAGTGCGCTCAAGAATCAAAGATTCTTGACGTTACCGGATAGAGAATTTAAGAGCAAGGTAACAAAATGAAATAAATTCTCTATAAAATAAAAAAAGCAGAATTTGCTTATTTCAGCTTTGCAGCCTGGTCTTTTGAGAGTACTCTCCAACATTCATGAGTCCCCGCATTTGACTTAGCGACAGCAAAGAAACGCCCGCCCCTTTCTACAACCCTGTAGTCATCTGTAGAAAATTTGCCCTTGGTCTTCACGTCGTAGAACTCCATTTTCGGTTTTGCCATGGTAACCTCCTTGGTCTAAGTACATATAAAGCCCCCTTTATAAATCTAGAGGGTGCTGAAGATTTCATAAAGAAACACTCAAGAACGGAAAGTTCTCGACATTCTTGATACGTTCGAATCCCTGATAGAAAGCAAAAGTGCACGCCAAAAACAATGTCTGAATGGACTCTGGGGGCGATGTCAAACCAAAAAACAAACATTTAAATAGATAGTAAGAATGGTCTTACTAATATGGCTCAAATAGATATGACAAAGATGAGTTCAAAAGGGCAAGTAGTAATACCTCAAGAACTGAGAGAAGATTTCAACGAAGGAGATAAACTTGTAGTTATACGAAACAATGACCAAATCATCCTCAAAAAAGCAAGTGAACCTCCCCACAGCAAGCTTTTGCCTACTGGCAAATCCGTCTGCTGACGGAGTGGGGCATCTGAAAAACCAGAAGCAAAGACCATTGCGAGCAGCAGATAATTATCTCCCTATACTGACTTGAAGTTTATGCACATTGACGCGTTTCTTCTGTTAAGAGGTTGTACTCCTTATCCCCATAGCAAGACTATGGGGTATTGAGGAAGAATAAAAATATCCTGATGTCCAAAAGCTGTCTCCCAGAGAAACCTCTCAAAAAGCTTTTTGTGATACTTCCGCATCACAAAAGAGATGTATCCTTTTATCTCCCCGATTAACTTTGCAGCGCTGAAATTCTTGCAATTGCCAACAAAGAAATACATATGGTCTGGTCCAAAGTTTACTGACACTATAACCACATTCAAGTTCTGCGCTTTCGCAAGAAGATAAGCTTGAGTTAGCTTTCTTACTCGTTCATCTACAAATATCGGTCGTCGATAAGCAGGCGTTATTTGGTAGTGAAAGTTGCTTTTGCCTACCGAATGGCTATGTTTTACTATTTCGAGCTTCATTTTTTTAACCTCCGTAAATGGAGTGAACCCCTAAGACTCTCTCAGTTTCAAAATCCTCTATATTCTCTATAATGCAATTACCCACATTCTTGCTTGTATGGCAAGCATTCAAGAAATGAGAACTGTATGCTTAAGGGTATCTTAACTCGTAGCTATCTTCCAAAGATAATTAAAATTATTTCTAAAATGTGATGTTAGATGTATATCTTTTATGAATGTGCAGGTCTCCAGTTCTATATAATTAAAGATTAATAACTGATTTTTACCAAACGACGAGACAGTAATCGCCGGCACCCCATCCAAAAATCTTGATTTACAGTATTTTGACTCTTTTTGGCTGTTAAAAGCCAGTCCTTTTTCAGAGAATATTTTTTTACTAATTATTCTTCTTTCTGCAGTTATTTTGTCTATTTTGCTCCAAAAATCTAAGAATTGGCTGTTTATTCTTTCTGTTACACCTAAAAATAGTATTTCATCATTAGATGTTAAATGATACAATGCTTCTTTTACTAGTACACTTATACCCCTTATACCTTGGCAAGTTAATGGAATAGAACTTTCTAGTTTATCTTTTCGTGTTTTTTCAAGTTCCGGCAGCAATTCCAAGAGCAATTCCTCATCTTTCTTCAGTCTTTCCTGTTTTTCCCTTAAATAATCGCTTAATTGCGACGTATCTGAAGCAGCGAATGAACGAGTGTGATTTAATATAGATTCACTTATTAATCCTTTTCTTTTTAAAGATTCAAGCGTCTCATAAATTTTACCAGAGTTTAACCCTGAAATCTTTAATATTTCTCCTGCTCCAGAATTTCCAATTTTTATTAACGTTAGATAAACAATACTTTCATTTTTTGTTAATCCAATATCCTCTAAAATCGATATGTCCATATTTTATCAAGTTCAGAGTCGTATATAAAATTACCGCTTGTGCTGCTGTGTTGCATGATTAGTGCTACCTAAACATCAAAAAAACGATGTACCATCCACACCTTAAACGTCAGAAACTGAAAGTTTCTGAGCGCACTCAAGAATGCGAACGCAGAGCATTTTCGAGGCTCTTTAACATAAGAATATTTTTAAACTGAATGATATACTAAAATTCTATGATGTTCCTTTTTGGCTGGCTAAAACCTAGAATAGAAGAAGAACGCTCTGACTTAGTGAGGCTATTTATAAAACAGCAGAGGGATAAGCTTGCACGAGTGTATAGTATTTATTCGGATGAGATTCCTTTAGAGATGGTTCATAGTACGAGCGCACAAAAAAACTTTAAATGCAGGGGAAACTATGTGAGCATTGTCACTCTTGTAATTGAGATGGTGAATCAGAGAGTGCTACTATCTGAAGAAATCATGATTATCTGGAAAAAATACCCTTATTCGAACTTTCCTAGCAAAATGACAAATCCAAAAGAAATAGCTGGACTGAACTATTTATATCGAGGGAAATAAGTATTCGGAGGTCTTTCACTCGATAGATAGGAAAAGAAAGATACGAAAATTAATTTCTTTTCCTATAGTTCAAAAAACTATTGTTCATTTAGACCGTTACTTGGCAAGTTCGCAATGACTTACAAGCAGGACATTTTAGCATAGGTGTGTTGCATCCTCTTTCTTCAAAAGGAAAAGCATACATCTTACATTCTGTGTCAAATATCGCACTTAATCACACCACTAGTGGAGTGGTTTTCTTTATAATGATTTGTCCCATTTATTTTGTGTTAAGTTACAGTACAAAAGATGGTGTATAAAAGGTATATAAAAAGAGATGGAAAAGCGTATGGTCCATATTATTATGAATCACATAGACATGCTGGAAAAACTTTCACGACTTATGTGAAAAATGAAGATTGCTCTATGCTTCGAGGTAATTTTAGGTTTGTGTTTGTGTTAATTGGAATAGCACTTGTAGTTACAGTACTCCTTTTTATTTTAAAACCTGCCTTTGTTGGCAAAGTTTCATTAGATATAGAAACAGATTTTAAGTCTGGAGAAGCTATTTCTGGAAATCTCAAATTAAACCTCGATACTGGAGAGTTCATTCCTAAATATACGAGAGTTGTTGCACAACTTAACGAACAGAACAAGGAATTTCTCTTGTCGAATTTGGTTGATTTACCTGTTTCTTCTGGAGATTTCTATGCTTCAGGAGTATCTTTAGCAGGGAGTGGAGAAGGGTATGGTTCTGCTGGAACAAAGAGAGTCTATCCAGAGATTCATTTTAAAATCTTAGTCTCTTCTTCAGGCAGTGCTGATACTGTAACTGGTGATGAGAGTTCTGATTTTGAGAGAGCCCCAAAACAATCTTCTAAAGAACAGATTCAGACACCTCATATTAATTCGGATAGTGCTCAGGAAATTGACAAAGAACAGAAGAAAGAAGATTCACAAGATTCAAAAGAAGAGAAACAAGAAGAAGAAAAAGAGAAACAATCTGCACAGGAGCAGAGTCAAAATGACTTGCAAGATTCAAAAGAGAAACTACAAGAACAAGAAGAATTAGTGCTACAACAACCTCAAGATATCCCTCAACCTCCGCAAGAAGAGAAACAAGAAGCTAAGAATCCAAACCAAGGAATAACTGGGAATGTTGTTAGTGAAGGCAGTCAGATAATCAGCGGAAGCGTGAAAAAGGGGGAAGAGTATCGTTACGATTTGAAAGAGGGGCAGAGTGCCGAATTGATATCTGGAAGTGTTACTTATAACAGTGAGGTTTTGGATGATGGTTCTATTAATCTGAAGGTATCTGGAAACAAGGTAAAGGTATCAACTGATTATTCTAAAGAAAAACAGGGATTTGGAGATGAGTACTCTAGGGAAGACATAACTATAACAATCCCTGTTGATAAATTCGGAATAAATGCAAGTAATGGAAAATTGCGTATCTCTTTGATATATGAGAACATAAGCATAGTAGTTGTTGAGAAAGAAATTGAAGTAGCAGATACTTCTTCTGCGAATGAAACAGAGGATTTTGAAAATGGTATTGACAATGATATGGCTATAGAGCCGAATGAAACTGTAATAAATCAGACTATTGGCAATGTTTCCTTGTCTAATCAGAGCATTCTTAATGAAACTGTATTTAACGAGACAGTTGTAAATGTGACTGCTGAGAATGCCAGTGTTAGCAATATCACTGTTCAAACGTTACGGCATAAAATAAGAGTTGGGGAGCGCGTCAGATGGGTCAAGAATGTAAGTCTTGTGACTGCTGGAAACTTGAGTTTGGTATTGCCTCAAGAAGCTGAGAACATTAGCGTCAAGAAGATTAGCGAAGATGGGGAAATTAATGCAGACGCACTAATTATTGGCGTTACTGGGAATGTTATTTCAGATAGCGGAGAGAAAGGAAGAGGTTTATTTGCACGGATTGGAAGCGTGTTTAATCTTCTGATAGCAAGCATAACTGGGAGAGCGATTGAGGACGTTTCTCCTGGCAATGTGACTCTAAATTCTGGAAATGCTGCGGGTGCTATTGAAGTTATCGTGACTGACAGCGCAATGCAGTATAGTATTGAGTATTATACTGACGCGCCCGGAATAACTGAAGAAAATACTACGACTGGAAAGAAGTTTGTTATTTCAGGTCCTGATACACTGAATTATACTGATGTTATTGCGTATACTTCTCTTGACAGTAGAGTATCTTTGTCTGACAAATCAAGAATACGGGTTTATTGGAATAATTATGCCTCTGGAGAAACGGGAACAGGGTTTGTAAAAAGAGTTGGGGATGTCGAAGAGATTGAATTAGTTGAGGAAACTAACAGCGGTTCTGCAGGTAATTCTGGAGCTGGAAATGAGGAGAACATAGGCAATGTGACGGATGCTGGGAATACAAATAATTCAAGTAATGAAACTACACTTACAAGAAAGGGTAATTTAACTGCGGAAAGTGAGACTGCGCTTATTACTTCAAGCATAACGGGGAACGTTGTTTCTGAGAGTGGAAATGAAATCATAGAAACAAATTCAAGTGCGGCGGCAAATGAGGGCGAGGTGTTGAATGGTATAGATAATAAAAGAGGATACGTAAAGCAGGAAATGCCGTTTGAGGCGTACGACATGAATAATGACAGTTATGTAGACTATATTGTGTGGGTTGTTCCACATCTTTCCAATCAGACGTTTGAGATTATCCTTATAACAAAGGCAGAGCATCTGGATTCAAACAGAAGCTTTATTGAAGATGTTTATGAGTATGTGAATGCACAGGACAATAATTGGACTGCGGTTCCTGAAGAAGATTATTTGCGAGTAACGTTTGAGAAGAATCTGACGAACACGAAAGATATTACGCTTTATGCAAGAGGCAATAAGAGTGTCTCGCAAATAGATGTTTATGAAAATGATGGAAATACAATCCTTGCATCTTTTGATAATATCTCAAGCGAAGGATGGTACAAGATTTACTTAGATGGAAGCTCGGGAGCAGGATTGGGGAATAAATCGCAGGATGTCTTTGACTTGCGTGTTTTGAACGGGGATGTGGAGTTTGATTATGTTGTTGACCCCTTTACCGATAACAGTTCTTTAATTCAAAATGTTGATGACTGCGGAACATTAAATACGACAGACGCAGTATATACACTTATTAATAATGTGACAACCGACGGAACGTGCTTTCATATTATAGCAAATAATATTACTTTTAATGGGAATGGATATACTATCAATTATTCTTCGGGCGGAACATTGGGATATGGATTTAATATTACAGGATATAATTTTACCACGATAAAGAATGCGCGGATTGTTGAGGGGAGTAGTACGACTGATTCTAAGTATGGGATTTATGTTCATAATAATGATGGGAGGCAGACAGTAGGAACTAATGTCATAAATAACACTATTAGTATCCAAACGAGCAATACCCCTGGTGTTTTTTTTAGAGCCAACAGTTATGGTACTATCGCAAATAATACTTTTTCCGGAAATAAGCAGTTAATTTATTTAACTTTTTCAAATTTTCCAAATAAGTGTTCAACATATAATAATATTACAGGTAATGTAATTACTGCTGTTGGTACGTATGGTTCAAGTGGAATCCATATTAGTGGAGGCACGAACTATTGTTCTCCTAAGGGAAATATAATCTCAAATAATATTATTACGTTATCCAGCGGTACACAATCTGGAAGAGCAATTTCCTTGTTTGGTTGGGCTAATTATACTGATATTATTAACAATACAATCACGGTAACTGGAGATTCTTTAACTTTAGGAATGAATTTGGATACGCTCAATGATAATACAAGGATTATTAATAATACGATAAAAATGATTACTGGAAGCAATGGGATTTATTCAACTACAAATTCTAACTTAACTCTCTCTGGCAATCAGGTAAACACGACACAGGCGCCCGCTTATTTGATTTATGGGACAACATCCACGCATTACAATCATTCAATCGATAGCTCTAATTTGGCAGAGGGACTGCCTGTTGTTTATAATTACTCAATAAACAATCAGATTGTTTTACAAGGCAGTAATAATCAATACGGGCAGATAATCTGCGCATGGTGCAATAATGTTACGTATTCAGGGATAAACATGACGGGAGACGGAATTACTTTATCACATACGAATAATTCGTACATTATTAACAATACTATTAATGTGACTGGCGGGTACGGGGTGTATTTGTATCCTAATGCCTACTTTAACACTATCGCAAATAATTCGATTGTTTCCAATACTGCAAATAGTCATGGATTGTATCTTTCTTCTTCTCATAGGAATAACTTGACGGGAAATAGCATTAATACAACTGGAAGCATAGCATATGCAATATATCTTTATGTTGCAAGTAATAATACTATTAGTGGGAATATTGTGAATACGACGGGAAGTAATGGGTATGGGCTTTTGTTATCCACAGCTGTAAGTAATACGATATCAAACAATAATGTAACAACCTCGGGGAGCGGAGGATATGGAATTTATCTTGCTGGTGGCGCAAATTATAACACTATCTTGAATAATATATTTAATTCAACTGTATCTGCGTCTAGTGGTGGTCGAGGAATACTAATTTATGGTATTAATTCTAACAATGTGTTTTTAAATGATACTTCCCAGAGTAAAGATACATCTATTCAAATTGGAAGCTCTGGAGCAGGTCCGGGTACAAATAACTCTTTTATAAATATTATCTCTTATTCTACAACTGCTGGGAGTTATTATCCGCTTTATTTAAGTGCGGCCGCTTATAATTTTACGATGACTGATAGTATTTTGAGTAGTACTGGTGGAGGGAATGATTTCAATGTTTTAGGAACTGTTCCAGGAGGAGAATGGAACTTCACGAACGTAACACGTGCAGATGGAGTTACGCCGATAAATGTATCATGGACAGCGGGGGCGAATGGGACATTGAATATGCATTGGTATCTGGATGTGAACACGATTATTAATCAGACAGGACTACCGCTTTCAGGAGTGAATGTTTCTGCGTTTGATGTGAATAATTTGCAGAGATTCAACGAGATTTCGGGAAGCGCAGGGAATATTTCCCATAACGCTGTGCTGACTTATATACGGAATAATACGAGTGGAAATAATTATACGTACTTTAGTCCGTTTACGGTCAATGGAACGAGGACAGGGTATGCGACGTTTACAAATAGTACGGTTAATGTAACTACTAATACTCTTGTTACTTTGGGGTTGATAGATGATGACTCTGTTGTTTCATTTGCCTCTCCGACTCCTGTGAATAACTCGAATCTTAATGTAAATAATTTAATTGTCAATATAAGCGTTAGTGAAACAAATGACCATTATGCTTTTGCTGATTTTGACAGAAGTGTTGTTGGATGGTGGACGATGGATGATGTGAATTCCTCTGGAGACCCGACTGATTTGTCCAGCTGGAGTAATAATGGAAGTAAGAAGGGAGGGGCGGTGCAGAATGCTTCTGGGAGGTTTGGGAAGGGGATGAGTTTTAACGGGGCTAGTAGTGGTGGGTATATTACAGCACTCAATGGAACGGCATTTACAAGCCCCAATTTTACTGTATCTGTATGGCTTAAAAATAGTCAAGCTAATGTTGCTACAAATGGATATGTTATTTATGGGAGAAATAGTTCTAGTTCCGCTTTATATGATTTAAGGGTGCTTTCAAATGAAAATGTTTATGTTAATGTTTATAATGAAAGTGGCACCTCTGCTAGTTTGGAGGCAGGTTCTGTTGCAAATACTAATTGGCATCATGTAATATTTAGAGTCGCAGATGATGGGAATAACGTTATTAATAGAAGTATTTATCTTGATGGCGCTGTTGTTGGAAGTTCTACATTAACTGGACCTTTGAGAACAGGCGCGGTAACTCAGATTTATATTGGTGCAACAAATATTCCAAGTCAATGGTTCAACGGAACCCTCGACGAAGTCATGATTTTCAACAGAAGTCTTAGCGCAGATGAGATATTGTCGTTGTATAACGCGAGCGCGAATAAATATACACATAACTTTACGGGACTTGCACAGAGAGGACACACCTTTACTGGTTATGCGGTTGATGATGGGGGGAATGTCAATGGTACAGAGCAGCGGAGAGTGAATGTTGATGCGGTTTATCCGAGCTTAAGTTATTCTTTTCCTACGCCTGCAAACACTACCTTTGTGAATGAAAATTATATTCCTGTGAATATGTCTACTTCGGATGATTTAGGAGAGCATTACTCATTTGTTGATTTTGACAGAAGTGTTGTTGGATGGTGGACGATGGATAGTATTAATGCAACTGGAGGCGTTGTGGATAGTTCAACGTGGAGCAACAATGGGACGAATGTGAGCGGGGCTTATCAAGTTGATAGCGGGAAGTGGGGGAAAGGGATGAGTTTTGATGGGGTGGATGATTATGCTACTTTTTATAATAATCCCAACTTTAATTTTACCAACACTACTGATTTTTCTATTTCATTGTGGGTGTATAATAAAAAGACTTTAAATAATTCTGTAAGTGACCAGTATTTGTTTACGAAGGGTAGTACTGTTTTTTATGCTTTATTTTATATTAACTCTGCTGGCTCTGGAAAATGGCGTTTTCAATTAAAGGATGGTTCAAATTCAGTTATTTCTTCTTATGTTACTGACGTTTCTGCTGGTAGTTGGACTCATCTTTTAACAACATTTAATAGTTCTGACAAAAATGGCACTTTATATGTTAATGGTATTTTGAGAGATAGTAATAAAAATACTAACCTAAATTCTTTTATTAATTCAAATTCTTTTATCTTAAGCTCTAATAATGGTGGTTCTGCTTATTTCAACGGAACCCTCGACGATGTGCTCATATTCAATAGAACATTATCTTCGGCAGAAGTGGCATCACTGTATAATTCATCCGCGAATAAATATTATACAAATATAAGTGTTGGAAATGACGGGGCGCACACCATTAAGGGATATGATGTTGATTTAGGGGGGAATGTGAATAGCACAGAGCAGTTGACATTTAGTAGGGACATGGTGAAGCCATGGGTTAACTTTACTGGACAGACGCCCGCAAATGGAAGCTCTCAAATTGCCTCACAGAATAACTTTATTGTTAATTTGTCATCGAATGGGACATTTACCGGCGTTAGTGATGAAAGCCATTATGTATTTACTGATTTTGATAGGTCGCTGGTGGGATGGTGGCGATTTGACAATGTGAATGCAAGCGGAGACCCCACAGACTTGTCTTCGTGGAGCAATAATGGAAGCAGGCAGGGAGGAGCGGTGCAGACAGCAAGCGGGAAGTTTGGGGAAGGGATGAGTTTTGATGGGGTGGATGATTACGTGAATGTGCCTGATGACCCATTTAATTTTTCTGGCACTAATAGATTTTCTATTGCCGCATGGGTAAAACCTAATGGTAATAATGCGGCGGACAATATTCTCTCAAGGGGTGATGCGTTTTCCACTGCAGCGAACACCATCTATCATTTGGCTGTATACAATGTTGATGGAAGTCGATGGCAAGTTGTTGTAAGTGATGGAACTACTATGATAACAGCTAGAGGGAATGCAGGTTCTCTGGTGGCAAATCAATGGCAGCAGGTGTCTGCAGTGTGGAACGGAACTAATCTTAGCCTGTACAAAGATGGAGTGCTTCTAACTTCTAGTTCTAACGACGCGTTTACTGGGTTATGGAATGGAAATGATGCGAGTGATATAAAAACATCTATTGGACAGAATGCAAGGGCTAATTCTCAATTTTTCAACGGAACAATAGATGAAGTGATAATCTTCAATAGAAGTCTTGGCGCAGATGAGATACAATCGTTGTATAATGCGTCACAGTACAAATACGCGCATAACTTTACGGGACTTAGTTTTAGTGCGTATACTGTTACGGGATATGCAGTTGATGAAGGGGGAAATACTAATAATACTGAGCAGCGGACAGTGACGATAACGGCGAGTACTAATCTTGATGCGTATGACTTGGAAGATGATGGGGAGGATAAGTCTGGGTGGTTTGGAGGGGAGAGCGGGGTTGTTTTACCTGTTGAAAATATGACTTATTTCTTTGGAAATTATACTGATTCTGCAGGGAATTTCCTTGATTCTGGGACTACGTGCAATATTACGTATTATGGAGGGAGTGTGAGCAGTACACCTGTGAATATGAGTTTGAATTCAAGCGCGCGGTTGTTTTATGATAATCGGACGTTTGCGTATGCGGGAAATTACAGCTGGAATGTTACGTGCCTGAACAGCCCGTATGACAGTGCAAATGATACTGGGAACATTAACATTGCGATTCCTTTGAGAAATGAGAGTCATAAAGGAATGCAGACAGGAACGGCTACGGTGAATCATAATGAAAGCATTAATCTTACTTTGACTATTCCAACGAGTGTTATTGATGTGACAAATACAGGGTATAACATAAGCAGAGTTTGGGTGAATATTACATTGCCTAATTCAACTGTGAATAAGGTGTATCTTTCTGGAAACCCTGCAGGAGGAGTGTGGAATAAAACTCTGGCGAATCCAGGGGTTTTAGGGAATTATTCATTTACTTATTATGCTAATTTGACCAATGGTATGAGCGCCGTAGAGAGTTTGAGCGGGAATCTTGCTGTAAAGAATACTTCAATAAGTATTATTGTGCAATCAGGGGTGAATAATGTAAATACAACTGACGTTGTTCCTGTGAGTGGGTTGATACGATTGTTCAATGGAACAACGTATGAGAACCTTACTAACAATCTGTTCAGTATAAAATTGAATGGAGTAACAGTAAGTTCAGATACACGAGCGTATACTAATTTTACGAATGGAACATATACACATACAAATGCTACTAATTTAACTAATGGACTAACACTAAATTTGAGCTATGTGGGAAGTGTAAACACCTATAATGATGATTATTCAACTACAAAATACACAACAGATGCATATTCTTATATCAGTGCAGGATACCATGCTGGAAGCCAGACGCTCTTTTATTTAGATAGCATGACGAATGCAACGGGAAATGTTACTTATAGGTATACGAGCGTAACACAATTTTATAATGCAAGTGTGAGAGTCTCAACTACTACTGGCGTTGGAGGGTCGGCAGCTAATACAAGCGTGCTCTATAGTTTGGATAATTCAACATGGGTTGTACTAAATTCAACTACGACTAGAGAAGCTAATATGACTGGAAGTATTCCTGTAAATGGAGATGGTGACTTTTATGTTATGCTCAGGTCTAATACTAATAATTTTGCAGGAGACACTCCGATAAAAAGTTATGAGATAAATTATACGCAGTATGAGTATTCTACCAATGGGACGTATGTGTCAGACGCAATATATCTTCCTAATGTTACGTATACGGTTCTTAAATGGGATCAGAACTTGAGCGGTTTTGGAAGTTCAGGTATTGAATTGAGAGAAAGTAATAATGGTACGACATGGGAGTCCTGGGGAAGCAGCTATACAAACAATTTGGACAATTCTATTGCTTCTTTAACTAAACCCTATGTGCAGTTCAGGGCGACACTCAATACAACAAATCAGAGTTTAACTCCAAGAATTTATTCTGTAAATATTTCATACTTTAATGCGAGTACCAATGCAAGCGGAGGGTATGCTTACAATATTACTATTCCAACAGATAATCTTGGTGTGCAGCCATTGCAGGTTTCTGTTACTCAAAGCGCTCAGGGAATTATAGGGCATAACAGCACAAATGTCACTGTCTGGGCTAGGACTTCTGTGCCTTATGTTGTTGTAAGAAATTATACAATATACAATGCAAATTATTCTGTCAGTGTTAATTTCACAAGAACTGATACAAGCGTTCTTGTGAATGGAACTTTCAATTTGACTCTGCTGAATGCTTCTGGGAGTGTTGTTTATAATAAAGGATGTGCTGGAGTGAATAATTGTTCATTTTTCAGATTGGTGCCTGCTGATCTTAGCTATGGAAATTATACGATTGTTCTCAATGCGACAAACGAAAGTGCATATTATATTAATGCGAGCACAGTATTTGCAGATTATCTTGAGGAGAGAAATACTACTGGGACTTTGACCGTTATAAATAAAACAATTGGTGATTTTTCGGTCGGAACTAATTATCAATTCTATTGGAATGCGAGCGTTACGAATAATGGGAATGCAAGCATGAATAACATTAATATATTTGATGATAGTGCTGCGAGATCTTCTGGAATTTCATCAATCAGTCAATATCAGACATGCTCAAGATTGTATCCAAGACAGATATGCAATGTTACAATGTTAATAACTGTTTCTGGTGCGGCACAGGTTGGATTAAATAATCCTCATTTCATTTCCTGGAGAGCGAACTGGACAGATAATGATGGGAGCTTGTCTGGAGGGACAGGATTAGGATTTGTTACATATACTGATATGTATATAATGATTGAGGGGAATTCCACTATTGCTCTTACCAATTATTCTATAAATACAACTTTAGAGCATGGAACCTCGAGATTATTACAATTTAATGTTTCTTCAATTGGTTCTAGTGTTGTCAGCGGAGTAAATATTACTGTGAATGCCTCAAATAATAATGAATCATGGGTCAATGTTACCCCTTCTTATATTTCTACGATAAGCGCAGGGGCTTCAAGAATAATTAATGTTACTATAACAATCCCAAATCAGACTGCTCCAAGCAATTATAGTTTCGTTTTGAATGTCAACACGAGCAATGCAAATAGCAAGATGCTGAATATAACTGTGATTGTTCCGATTAATACAACATGGCATTTCACTCCAAGCGCTAATTTAAGTTATAACACATCATTTGGATTGAGTACGGCGGGGACAGTTGGTAATATTACTTTGCATAATACGGGAAATTTGAATTTGACGTTTAATTTGACTTATTCGGCGTGGGGTACGTTGTATACGAGTTTCGGAACAGCGCTCTTCTCAACTGATTATTTGGTTGGAAGCGTATTGACAAATCCTTCAAATATAACTGTTATGAAAGGAACGAATCAGACAGTTACCATATATCAGAAGGGAAGGAACAGTCCTTTGAGTAATGTAGGAATAACGTTGAGTATGCTTAATGAAACAGGAACTCCAAGTTCAAATACTACCTCTCTTGTGTTTGATATTGCCGAGGGAAATCCTCAGGTTACAAACATTACTTTTGTTTATGATGGAAACGCAGGGGTTGTTGCAGAGTTGAATAAGAGCGTAACTGTCAAAGTTATCGCAAGCGATGACATAGGATTAAATCTTACAGATAATATTTTGAATATAAGTTGGGGCAGTGGAAATAAAGCCAACTTTAATCTTACTGCTTCGGAGATTTATCAGAATGGAATTTATTATCCTGGCGTGAATTATACTGTCGACTTTACTCCTAATGCAACAGGAGTTCATAATGCAAGTGCATTGATACAAGACGTTGGAAGTAAGTTTAATTTATCTGCCTCATTTAACTTTAGTGTTTATGGGACTACCAGCGTCAATTTGGGAAATAATGAGAGCACAGTTAATATTACTAATGTAGACAAAAACAACAAAGGAATACTTTATGCTAATTATACTTTGAATAATACTGGATTGGTATATTGTTATTCCCCCACTATAACTTTTTCAAATCCAAGTGCAGTTAGTATTGGACCTTCAAGTTATATTGCTTCTGACTTGGCTGGAGGTGGTTCAAGTACTAAAGTATTTCAGATAAATGTCTCGGCAGATACAATGACTGGGACGTATAACATAACAGGAACTTTGAGTTGCAGAAATCCTGATAACACCTATACAACATCCAATAATGTCTTGAGTGCAGTTGTTGTCTCTAATAAGTCATTTTCGACTGCGTCTTCTGACTCTCTTAGTCTTACTGTCAATCATGGCAGTTCGACAAGCAGCATTATACGGATAAATAACACTGGAAATGATAATATAACTTCTATACAGATTAGCTGTTTAAGCGGAACACTTTGCTCGGGAATAACCGTTGCTTTTAATCAAAGTTTAGTTAATATTACATTTAATTCTACTACATTTATTAATGCAAGCTTTAGTGTCGCTTTTGCAAAGTTAGCAGGAGCATATACTGGAACAATAAGGATTACAGATGGAACGCAGACTTCTGATTTATCTGCGTCTGTTACTGTGCCGAGTTCGATGACTTGGAATGCTACCTCCACGACAATTGCTTTGCTGAAGGCAATCTCAACTTCTGGAGAATTTGGAACTATTACTCTGAACAACACAGGAAATGTCAATGTAACTCTTCGAATAAACAGCACAAATACTACCTTGTTTAACACAAATGTCTCGTCTTTACTCCTACCTATCTCGAATATAGGGAGCTTTCTGATTAATTATACTACGCCTTCTGCGGTTTCTAATGTTAATGCGAGCATTGTTATAACAAATGAGAGCGCTATGCCCCCTAATTTAAATATCTCATTATTCCTCAATGCGACAAACTTTAACTTTACCATCGTGTCTCCTACGAATAATTCCCCTCTTTCTAATGTTCTTGCGGGAGATACCCTACGATTTATCACTACTGCGCTTTATGCAGGAGAAGCAGTTACTTCAGGAGTAAATTGGAGCGCTACTGTTGGAAGCAGTAATTCATGCACAAGTGTTAATGCAACATATGATTCTGTAAATGGATATTGGAATATCAGCTGCATTGCTCCAAGTGTTGCAGACGGAACAACATATACCCTATTTGTTACTGGTGTTCATAACATCTCGGGCTCAGTCACATACAATTCTACTAATTCAATTATTTATAGAGATGTTACTCCTCCTTCGTTTAATATAACGAGAAATAGTTTCAATATCGGCGGCGTAATTAATCTGTCAGTTAATGTGAGCGACAGTGGAAGTATTGGAATAGTGAGTGCAGTGGTGACATATCCTAATTTAACAATGATTAATTTGACTCTTAGTTTGAGCAACGGGTTGTATAATGCTACTGGCGGTGTTACAAGCCTTCCAGGAGAATATTCTGTAAACTACACTGCAAATGACAGTGTAGGAAATACTAATTCAACGGTCGATTGGTTTGAAGTTTATGATTTGTATTCTTGGAAACCAAAATGGTTTGACTACGCTTCTTCACCTGTGGTAAGCGTCAATATTAGTTTATACCGACCAAACACTACAACTCTTCTGCTTAACAATCTGACAAATTCTAGCGGAACATTTGATCTATTAGTTAATAAGCGATTTTATGACATTTACGCGGATTTAGGTGGAGATAGAGCGATAGTCAGAAATGTTAATTTTACCAATGCTTCGTTCTTTAATTTTAATTTGTATAGGATTGTTTCCGGAGAGTTGTCAGAAGATGTTCCCCTGTATCGGGCATTTTCAGGATTTGCTTCTAATTCTACTAACTTAAGTGGAAATTCAGTGAATTTGATATTTAATTATTCAGGTTATAGTTATGACTCTGTCAGCGCCTTGACTGTTATTAAATGTTCAAACTGGAATTATACTGCACGAGTATGTTCTGCTTCATGGGCTGCTTTAAGTTCTAATGTCGATAGGGATGCTAAGACTGTACAAGGCAATTCAACTGGTTTCAGCGCTTACTTTTTAGCAGAAGAAAAGTGCGGAAACGGTTTGTGTGAGACTACATATTCTGAAACTGCTTCAACATGCGTGGCTGATTGCTCGTCTACAACAGTATCTATATCTGTAGGTGGTGGTGGTGGAGGCGGTGGAGGAAGCAGCAGCGGACTTAGTACGACAGATTTGAGCAAGATAGAAGAAATAATAAAGAGCTTCATTAATGTCGGCGGAGTAAAAGTTGAAACTACTTCAGTGTATAAAGAAATGTTTGCAGGAGAATCAACGACATTTAGGATTAAATTAAAAAATACACTCAGTAGCGAGACAACTATTTACCTGGATACTGTTGGAGATATTAAAAAGTTTATAACTTTTGAATCAAATGCTATTAAACTTAATGCAAATGAAGAACGAGATGTTTTAATTAGAATTACTGCTCCAAAGGAGGTTGTCCCTGGAAATTATGATGGCGACCTGATTTTAAGTTCTGGAAAAGACGCGGAGGGAAAGATTCCAGTAACTATACGGATATTGTCTCCTGAGGGAAAACTGCTCGACGTAAAGATACAGGCGCTTACCTCAAGTGTTGCTCCGGGAGGGATACTGAGATTGCAGACTGATTTGGTGAATCTTGGACAGACTACTAAGGTGGATGTGCAATTTGATTTGCAATTATTAGATGTAAACACTGGAACGATGGTTGCAAGAAGTGAAGAGGCGTTTGCAGTTGAGACAGCTATAAGCACGATAAAGAACATTACCATTCCTGCAAACGTAAAGCCTGGGAAGTATATGGTGAAAGGAACAGCATATTATTCAAATGTGGAGAATGGGCAGATGCAAGCCAGTTCTATTACTTATGTTGTTGTCGAGTATCCATTTTTCCATAGAAAATTATTTGGAATTTCATTTTGGGTATATTCAATTATTATCTTTATTGCAAGTTTGAGTATTGGAGGAGTTTATCTTCTAAATTACCTTAAGTTTAGGAAGAAGAGGTTTAAGACTAAAGTCGAATTTAATAAATTGCCACAGGCAGGAGAAAATTCTGCCTTTGTTGGGAAGATTGCAGAAACAGGAATAAGGGCGTTTGTTGATATGAATAAACTACAAATGCATACTCTGATTGCCGGAGCAACTGGTGGAGGTAAGACTGTTGCTGCTCAGGATTTGGTTGAAGCTGCTTTGCTTCGCAATAAAGGAGTTATTGTATTCGACCCAACTGCTCAGTGGACAGGATTTTTGAGAAAGTGTGAAGATAACTCAATGCTTAAAAGATACTCATATTTCGATATGAAAACAAAAGAAGCGAGAGCATTTAATGGCTCTGTTACCACTATACATGACCCTTATGAAATAATAGATATAAAGAAATATCTTAATAGACCTGGAGAGATTACTATATTTAATGTAAGTCACCTTACTCCTGTTCAAATGGATATACTGGTTGCGAGCACTATTGAGCAGATATTCAAATCCGAACCTCAGGAAAGTGCAGTTCTTAAGAATCTTTTAGTTTATGATGAGGTTCACAGATTGCTTCCTAAATTTGGAGGAAGTGGGCGAGGTTTTGTCCAGCTTGAGAGAGGGGCAAGAGAATTCAGAAAGTGGGGAATAGGGCTTGTTCTAATTAGCCAAGTATTGAGCGATTTCATAGGAGAAATAAAAGCAAACATTGGAACTGAAATACAAATGGGGACAAGATATGAAGGTGATTTGGAAAGAATTAATGTTAAGTATGGAGAAGACATGCTTAAATCTGTTGTAAAAGAACCGATAGGAACAGGAATGTTTGTGAACGCAGAATATAACTCTGGAAGACCTTATTTTGTTTCTTTTAGACCTTTATTACATAGCATAAAAAGACTCTCAAATGAAGAGCTTGTAAAGTATGAAAAATATTTTACAGAAATTGAAGATATCGAATATCAGTTATCCAGATTCAAGAAGTATGGCATAGATACTCTGGATTTAGAACTTGAAATCAAATTAGCTAAAGATAAGGTTAAATCCGGGCAATTCCAGATGGCAGATATGTATCTCGAGTCTTTAAGACCAGAAGTTGCAGGACACTGGAAGAGCCTGAATAAGAGTCCTGAACATATTGTAAGAATGAAACTGAATAGAGAAGAAGTTGATAAGGCGATCGACATTGCAGAAATTGAAAGAGCAAAATTTATAAAGAACAATCCCGCAAATGACTTGTCCTTCGGTGAAATTTTGAGTGAATTGAATAAAAAAATAGAAGAAAAGAAGAAAAAGGGTAAGGATATTTCAAAGTTGAAAGTAAAATTCTCTGATTATGAAAGGAGACTCAAAAACTTCAAAGGTAAATTAAGCATGAAGGATAAAGAGGGAATTATGAAAGAGTTGGATGCTTTTAGAAAGGAGGTTGATTTGTTATAATGGGAGTTTTTGATGTTTTCAAGAAGAAAGAGAATGACGTTCCTCCAGATGTAGGCAAGGAAGAGGTTCTTTCTTCTGATGATAATTCAGAAGACTCTACAGGTCTTGAATCTGATGAACTGGGTGAAAGTGAAGAGGACGAATTAGATAATGCTAAACCTGTTCCTAAATCTAAAACCGCTTCTGAAAAAAAGTCTGCACGTTCTTTTGATAAGAAAACTGTTACTTCAAATAGCAAAAACTATGTAAGAACACCTAGCGCCGATGGTGAGATGCAGAATTTAGTTCTTGAGAAAATTGAAGCCAGAATAGAGGCGGGCAATGCTGTTGTTAAGGGATTGAATGAGAGGTTTGCTTTAATTAATCAGCAAATCGGAGAGTTAAGGGCCGGGCATCTTGAAAATGAAAAAACCCTATCAAAGTTATCTGTTGAGTCTGCAAAATCAATAGATATAGTGAAGGAAGTTAAACCTGAAAAATTGAGGTTTGATTTTCAGAAGGTTGATATGAGAGTGGATGAGTTGTCACAGAAAATTGAGTCTAATAAACAATTTATGGAAAGTATTCTCAATGAAGTTAAGGAGCTGCGAAGACAGAGCGGTTTTTTTGCAGGTTCAGAAGCAGTTGTAAAATTAAATGATGAAGTTAAAAAGGATTTGATAGCTACCCAGCAACTGGCAGCAAAGACGAGAATGCATGCGGATAAGAGCGAACAAATATTTATAGAAATGAAAGGCATGGCTGCTGAAAATCAGAAGACGCTTGGTTTTATTTCTAATCTTGATACTAATTATTCTGGTTTAAAGAAAGATTTTGAAAAGTTGAATCTTGATTTTCAGAATATTGCTACTAAGAAAGAAGTTGCAGATTTAAAGAAATATGCAGATACACGATTATTTGCTTTTGATCAGGTTTCCTCTGAACTTAAGGAATCACAGGAAGATCATGCAAGATTGATTGAGATTCTGGAGTCTATCGCAGGCATTGTAAATCAAAATAAGCAGGATATAAATGATATTGCAATGACTATCGGAGAGCGCAAAATAAAAAAAGTAACAGATTATGATGAAAGGTTAATCTCTATTTTACATGTAATGGACGCTTTGGCTGGACAAATTGTGAAAATAAAAAAGGCAGTCGGGATAAAAATAACTGGAAAGGGAAAAATTAAGGCATTGCCTGCTGGAAAGAAGAAAGCAATGAATGAGAATTTAGGGATGAAACATATTGAAGTACATCCTAAATTATCTAAGAGTCTTTTACCTTCTGTACCTCAGGAGCAAGAAGCAAAAAGCCAAGAACAGGAAGCAGAAGAACAGCCTGTTGAAGAACAGGAAGCAGAAGAACAAGGGCAGGAGCAGGAAGAAAGACCAATTGAAGAACAGGAAGCAGAAAGTGAAGAGCAACCTGCTGAAGAACCTGAAGCAGGAGAAAAAGAGCAGTCAGTAAAGTCAAGTACATCAGTTAAAAGAATGATTCAGCGAGAAGAAGGAAGTTTTGGAATTGAAGCAGTCAGAAAGCAGATTTCAGAACTTATTAAAAGGGGAGAGAATAGGAAAACAAACACTGCAAATACCTGAAGAGTCTACAATTTAAAAATCAGTTCTGTCTTCTAATTTCTTCTCTATTTCAGCTAACTTTTTATTAAAATACTCACTTTTTGCCGACTTTTTTCTTTCTTTCTTTCTTTCTGCTGGATTTTTGGGATTATTTTCAAGAAGAGACATGACATTCGTTCTTCGGTATATTTTGTAAAGCAAGTAAATGATTACTCCAAGTATCATCATTCCTAGAACAATTCCAGTTATCCACCAAATATATGGTGGAATTTTTACAGTGCTGGATAATCTTTTTTTCAATTCTGTTATGCATTTATCAGCGTTTTCAATACTATTTTTTGCACTAATATACTCCTCGTTCTCAGTGTTGGTGCCTGCTTCTTTTACCATCTTTTCACACTCAAAATATTTTTCGCTTAGTTTTCCGCTCTTTATCTCAGGTTTTAATTGTGAAAGCTCTGCTTGCAATCTTCCAATTTCCTTAATCAGCGCTTCTCGCAGGCTTACTACTATTATTTTTCCATAGATTACTCTTTCAATTTCATCTGATTTTATTTTATAAACAACATCATTTTTTTCTGCAAGCTTGTCTGCTGATATGGTAACGATAAATTCTGTTTTTTCATCTGGTTTTATTTTAGATATTGATTCTGGAGATATTGTATAGCTCTCTGGAGTAATATTTTCTATAATCAATCTTACCTTATGCAGCTCTTTCTTACCTGTATTCTCCACTCCCACCCTTATTATCTTTTTAATGCTTTTCGTAATGTATATTTCTTTAGCTACACTTATTAATGCATCATACTCTTTTACAGAGACGTTTTCTTCTTTTGTTTGTGCAGTTGTGGATGATGCTCCGCCTCCCCCGCTCCCACTTCCACTACTACTTGAGCTTCCAGAACCTGATAAAGCAGGCGTGGTGCTGAAAATTTTAAATGCACCAGCTTTTTCTGTTCCTGAATAGGTTCCAAGGAAGGATATTCTTACTTGACCTACATATGTTGTCGTTGGATTGATGGTCCATGCTCTTGTTGATGCTGCAGATACTGCGAAAGTGTCTGAGCCTGTATCAAGAACAGTGTTATTATCAACTCTCGTCAAGTTCCAGGTCAGCGTCAGGTCCTTCGTTGCGCCTCCAGTATTTTCTGTTGTAACTGATATTTGAAGAGCATTTATTGCAGAATTGTCTACTGTTATGTTTCTAACGTCGAATGGTCCCCCTACAACTTTCCAATACTGGTTGGCATAATACGAAACAGAATTCTTTGTTATGTTTACTATTGTCTGCCATTGCCCTTCATTGACTGATCCTCCAATTGTATATGAATAGTTGTAGTTGCCTGTTGAGGGATTGTTCATTGAAGCTGGGCCGACTACGAGGTTTCCAAGAGAATCATAAAGAGATACTTTGGCGCTATCTGCTGCAGTATTAATCCCACCACTTTTGAAATCTGCCTGAACCAGATAGCTTTGAGTTGTTTCGACTTCAGGGTAGCCGAATATATCTATTGTGTATGCTGATGAGGATTGTGATGATGTATTAGTTGAAATGTACGCGTTTGAACTGTTCCACGTGTTAGAATAATAATCTGTGTAAGTAACATTAAGCGTGTAGTTACTTTGCTCTAACGGCGTCGACAGGAACCAATTAGATGTGTTTGTTTCTCCCACTGTATAATTCTTAACTGCTGTTTGTTGAGGATATCCTGAGAGAAAAAGAAATCCACTCGGAACGTACAAATATACACTTGTATCTCTTAGATTGTTTGTTGCGTTTAAATCTGCGCTGATTCTTACTGTTGCGTATGTCAATGAAGTTGCCGGAGCATTCACCGCCTGCACTACTGCGCCTGGCTTTGTTACGTTAAATAGCAATGCAGAACTTTGATTTATATTTCCTGTTGTGTCGTTTGCATACGCAATTATTTGGTAGGTTCCTACTGCCGGGGCGATGAATGTTCCATTAAATGCCGAAACTGTAATGTTACTCATAGTTATATTCTGCATAAGGGTGGTGTTAAGAGAGAACCAGACCGCTCTCAAGTTTGGGTCGGAGGCATTAGCATAAACATGAATTGTTGCTCCAGAGGTAATTACAGATTCATTTATCCAGGGAGAAGTTATATTTGGGGTGGTGTTATCAACCAAACTGAATATACTGAATTGTGATACAGATGTTGTGTTTATTAGGGAATAAGAATCGTTGACTATTATTGTTAAGAAATATCCTCCGTATAATCCAGTTGTATTCCAGGAATATGTGCAAGGATTATTTGTAGCAGTTGTTGAATCTACATCTGTACAGTTTGTTGTAAGGTTTAAGTTTGAAGCTACAACTCCTGATGTTGAGCCCGAACTTGTTCCGTAGTAGAGATCTCCAGTAAGTTTGTCCGCATCTGCATCACTGATGTTATATTTTATTAGATAATTTCCTTGACTTTGGTTTAATGTTTCTCCTCCATTTGGCTGGGTAATTGTAACATTTGAGAGATGGTTGGCATAGAATGTGCTGTTTGATGCTGATGAACAATTTCCTAAATCGCAGACTGCTGCCCAAAAAATAGTAGTTCTATTGTCTGAGTTTTGTGCTATATATGAGCAGGTAGCTGGATTTGTCGATGCTAAGCTCGTATTGCAATATGTTGCGCTTGCGCATCCTGAACTTTTGTTGATTGAAGATGAATTACATACAAATATTTGTACGGATGCATCGTCTAAATCGCTCCAATTCAAGGTAAATGTAATGTTGTTTCCTATTACTACAGGATTCGCTAAATTAGAGCTCGTTGTCAGATTGTTTATTGTTGGCGGAGCGTTTTCTGTATAATCAATTGTTATCTTAGGAATAAGAGAAGTGTTTGTTATATATTCTGAAGAATACATTTCTTTCCAATCTCCCGAAGAAGCGTTTGATGAAATAAGTATTATTCCATAATTGTTCATTGTTCCGTTTACCCAGTTTCTTACTATTGTTGAGATTGTTAAATTATATTGAACATTTAGGGTCTGGGTTATATTTATCTCATTCAGAAGTGTTGCGCTGTAATCTCCTCCAGAACTTGTCCACGCTGAATTTTCAGTATTATTCAGCCAAGTAGCTTCTTCACTCCATGGAGAGTTTAATGCATATGCCCTTACTGTGACATTATTACTATTAGATGAGAATGATGTAAACAACTGTAAAATTGCTGAGTTGATTGTGTAGCCTGTTGGAATGGATGAAATATTAAAATATAGTAATGAACTCATTTCAGCATTTCCTGCAGTTCTACCTATCTTTATTGAAGTTGCTGAGCCCTGTGGAGATTCGAAGTTCTCTCTTATATATGTGTCGTTTATACTGCTTGTAGTACTTTCGTATATAGTAAAAATAGTTATACCTAATCTATTGTTGTCAAGGGAAAAAAGGGTTAAAACCATAAGGATGATGGATAGACTTAAGACAGACACTTGTTTTGCTATTCTTGTTTTGCTATTTTTGTCTTCTTTTTTAACTTTTTTATTAATTCCTTTTTTTATGCTTTTTTTGTACACCATCTTCATTACTGCAAATTACAAAGGACATACGGCATAAATCATTATAAAGAAAACCACTCCACTAGTGGTGTGCTATGGCAAATTTAGACCCTTTTGCAATAATCTTGGTGATTAGTGCAATTCTGCACTAAACTGCCCTCCTTAAACAAATATCTGGCGGCGATGTGCTTAAGGTTTTAGCTATTTTCCAATTAGCCCTTATAAAGAAATATCTTGAATGTATCTTATTTCTGGAATTTTATCATATTTCTTAGCCAAATCGGGTCTAGAATCATAAACCCATTGAAGATTATTCTTATTCCAATCTTTCTTATCTCCAGTCATTATAAGAACTGCTTCAGTTTGATGATACTGTATTCCAGAAGCTAACGTCATAGCATCTGAATGGTTGTTTAAAAAGGTAAACAAATTACCTTTTAGCTCCGAGTTGATATCTTTAATAGGAATTACTTCTTTATCAATTAGTTTTAATAAAAAGTAGTTTATTCTTTGTAGTATCACATCTTGATTCTTCCTTATCTTTTCTACATATTTCTTCCTGTCCTGTGCAGATGCACAAATGGCGAGGAGCTTTTTTAGCTTGATTCTATCTTGAGAAAGAAGTTCACCATATTCTTCTGATCTTTCTAAATCGTAGGCAGCATTAGACACTTTATTTCCTGCTAATTTTAGAATAAGTTTCTGTCGTTTAATCCATTTAGGCATGTTTTCTTTTGAGATATAACTACAAATAATAAACTTATTATCCTTCTTTTCTTGGACGAATGTAACAGATTTCTGGTGGTTTTGCCCTCCAACTTCAGCATAAAAGATTAAAATACACATATCAAGAAACCAATTCATTATTCTGCCTCTGCACCTTCTGCAAGTATCTTTCGTATTTCAAGAGATTCTTCATCCATTAGAACTTGTATTTCTTCTGGCTTAATAGAATTGACTTCTGATTCTAAGTCCTCAATAATCGACAAAAGATTTGATATTTTAGGATTCAATAGATTAAGTTTAATTTGATTAAACAATTCCTTTTTATCTGGCAAAATACACTTCTCAGCATCATTAAAGAAGTATTCCGTAGTCATAATATCCCATAAGAGATAAAACCTTTCTTTAATTTTATTAAGATATTCTTTTTTTAATTCGGGATCTTTTAGATTCAATAAAGTTGTTGTACAATAGATAAACTTATCAAAGAGTGGAAAAGAACTCTTTAATTCTATAGGATAAAGAGTAGACAATTTTAACAAGCTATCTTCAATCTTTTTAGAATCGTTATCTGAAAATCCTTTCAAGAGATTCTCTTCTTTTTCTAAATAGAACTCCATTCCTTCTTTCCTATATTGCCTTAATTTTGCATATTTAGTGGTCTTTCCATTATACTCTGTAATAATCTTTGATAAAGCTTCTTTTTGGTTATGAGTCAAGACTAGTGGAGTATGTGTATAAATTTGTGACTCTTCATATCTCACAGCGAGCGTTTGCCCGTAATGAAACCTAAATACTGGGATATCGCTCAATTCTTTATCTGATGTATCGATGAGCTCAACTGCGACTTTTTGTAGAATAGTTCTTGCAGGAGAAATTCCAGTCTCTTTCTTCCATTGTTCTGCAATTGTAAACAAGAGAGAAGCAGATTTATCTCTTATTTTCTTTGAGAAAGGAATACCATAGTAAGCAAGATCATCTGTCCGCCCATATACCTTCATTTTCGCAGTCGTTATAATCTCTATAACTTTCTCCTCAGTTTTTAGTTCATTCATAAACTTCTCGACAGTTAACCAATTAGAATTTACTGCTTCGCTTATCTCTGCAATGGTTTTAGGACCATCTTTAAGTTGAGCTAAAATTTCGTTTCGAATCTCTTCAGGAGTTTTCTTTGTTTTTTCAGTCATAAGAAATACACCTCCTCTTTTGCATACTACTTAGTAAAAATATAACTATATAAACCTATGTCTATATGGAAAGTAGTTACAGACATCTCTTCAAGTAATGATACCGAAAAGCTTAAATACTTTGAAATCGGGCATATTTCAGCATTAAAAAGCGAGAAAAAAGAATAACATGAAGAAAACGGATCTAGATTGTAGAAAAGCAGATGGACTGCACCCTTATTTACGGACAGTAAGTTAGATAGTCTGCTACATTCAAGATTTTACTTAACAAAAACTGAAAGTATCCAACCTAAAGCTAGAAGCGCACGCTGGGATTCGAACCCAGGAAAAGCCGGGCTGCAGCCGACCGCAGTAACCACTGTGCCACGTGCGCGTATAAACTATAATTACCGATGGCTTTTAAAGATTTAGTCTCACTCAAAAGCCTGCGCAATCCCAAGCATCTTCCCTTCTTCTCCACGACCACACATCACTTGCATCCCGACAGGAATACCTTCGATTTTGCCCATAGGCAAAGAAACTGCACAAATACCTGCCAAATTAGCAGGAATAGTTAAGGCATCGTAAGCATAAACTTCTTCAACGTCCATTTTGTCTCCCTCACCAACTTTCCAAGGCAAACTCGGACATGTAGGCAGAACGAGCGCATCAACATTCTTAAACGCCTTTTCAAATTCAGCGCGAATCAGTTCTTTAACTGCAAGTGCCTTCTGATAATAAGCTCCTTCAAATTCAGCGCGAGTAATCTCTTTTCCTCCTAAAATACGACGAAGAACTTCACGACCGCAAGATTCCTCAATTTTCACACCATAACGCCTACCATCAAACCTTCGTGTTCCAGAAAAAAATTCTGCATAAACAAGAAGATAATATGTCTGAACAGCCAGCTCAATATACTCAATCTCGATATCCTTAGCGGACCATCCTGTTTTCTGTGTAACTGCAAGAACACGTGCATCAACAAGCTTCTGGATTGCAGGTTCTACACCTTTCACACGCACCGCACCAAGCTTCACCTTCTTATGATTATTAGTTTCTATTGGTAATGAACTAAAAGTAGTGCAATCTCGCTCGTCTGCACCACGAATAACATCCAAAACAAGTGCAGCATCTTGTACTGTTTTTGCAACATGTCCTATCTGGTCTAGACTCATCGAAAGATCAATCAACCCATATCGAGAAACAAGACCGTAACTCGGCTTCACACCTACAAGACCGCAATGACTAGCAGGATTGCGTAAGCTTCCTCCCGTATCAGACCCAAGCGCAACATCACAAAAACCTGCAGCAACTGCCGCTGCGCTTCCACTGCTGCTTCCTCCAGAAACTCTCCCAGGAGCAGCAGGATTCTGCGTAGCTCCAAATGCACTATTCTCTCCACTTCCTCCTGCAGCAAACTCATCGCAGTTCGTCATACCTATAATCAAGCCATCTTCTGCCCTAATCTTCTCAATCACAGTCGCGTCATAAGGAGCACGATAATTCTCAAGAACCTTAGAAGCACAATTACATATCATCCCTTTAACATTAATATTGCTCTTTACACCAATAACATATCCATATAATTTCCCTTTCTTCCCAGTTCTCTTAACCTTCAAATCAATTTCCCTAGCCTCTTCAACAACTTTCTCATTCAAATGTAAGAATGCATTGACTCCCCTATCCTCTTTCTTTATCTTCTCAATATATGCCTTAGCTTTCTCTTCAACAACCATCAACTTTTCCCCCTATTTATTTTTTTCACAGGCACAAATTTACTCCAACGTAAAAGCGCACGTGATAAACGTCTTCTTGATAACTCATCTGCACGTTTTGAGGCTCGTTTTAGACGTATCAACAGAATAATATGCTTCTTTCCATAAAAAACGTCTACATCATATTGATAATTCTCAAAATGCCAACATTCATCCTGAACCTTATTGATACTTATTTCTATTTCCTTCCCCCACTTATCCTCACTTACGAAGCTGCTTGCAACATTAAGCTTAGAATCTTCATCAAACCCTAATGCCTTCATAAATCCGATAAATGCACTCTTAAATTGTTCTTCTTTTAGAACTAAATAATGATACCGATATTCATTATTTTCTATCCCGCATAATTGAAAAAAATCTTTTAATACCATACTCTCTTTTAAAGAAATCACTTACTTAAACTTTATGCTAAATCTACCACTCAATCGCTTTCATTGGTTTTTTCACATAAAGTATTTCCTGTAATTCATATAATTCAAGCGTCGTATCAAATTGGTCATCAAAATAGCGAAGTTGATAATCTCTGTCACATTCATCATATAACTCAACCGCCATCTCTTTAGTTGTTCCATGATCAATAAGTACCGTAAGAGCGTCAACAAGGTATTCCTTGCCATCAATCCTTATACGGTCTCCTTTCTTCAAAGTAGAAACAGGTTTTGAAACTTTGATTGTCACAGAGGCACGCGGTTCATTAGAATTCAATCCATTCTCCGTTTCAATCTCATCAAGCTCGGATTCTATTTCCTCTTCACTCATTCCCTGCTTCTTTTTCTCTTTCCTAGGCTTGCTGGGCGCATATTCAACGTCTTCATCATCACCAAAAACATCATCCAAAGACATTCCGCCTTCCGCTTCTTTCTTAGCTTCCTTCTTTACCTTCACCTCTGCTTTCTTTGAATTCTTAGCTTTTTTCGTCATTTTTTCAGTCACCATTTTTTCTTCTCCGCGATAATCGCATCAGAATCATGTACAGGCGCATTAGCAAACATCATCTCGCGAAAACCTTTCTCCCCTTCTCTTCCCATCCCCCCCTCTCTCCATCCTCCAGATTCCTTCTTCTCATCCTTCTTCTTCAGTTTGACACCAGCAAGAACAGAACTAAACTTCTTAAGCACGTCCTGCGCTTCCTTCTGAATCTTTATCTTGTCATTATCTGAAATTGTATTCATGTCCAAAACAGAAATTAGGAATTTATAAACCTACCGCGCCTTAATAAGAAAGTAGTGCGCCAGTGTCTAAACCAATCATCGTAATCCCTCTTCAACTTCATTTCGAAACGCCTTCATCCGCCTCTCCTTAGATTCCCAATCAATCTCCTTATCTTTAAGAGCGCCAAAGAATTTCATCACAGCTTCTTTGCTTCCTTTTTCAATAATTTTAACCATTAGATATCCTAAAGGAGAACCTATCTAAACTTTTCGCTTCTTCTGGTTACATCCCAAAGAAAAGCTTAAATATCATGAAAACATTGTAAATAGTGTCCCAAATAGAAGAGGTTTTAAACGGGCAGGATTTAGTCAATAATTCTGAACTATATAGATTACGTCAGGCAGAAGTTGCAAAGATTAATGAGCATAAATGGTACGAGTCTGAAAGAGTCGGGCACGATATTGGATTCATACAGGCGGAATTTGATTGGATGATAAAAGGACACAGAAAAAGATGGCTAGAGCATTATCGTCAAAATCATCCAAGAAGCTCAATACATGTAAATGGTGTCTCTGTAAGAGATTACAAAACAACTTCCAATAATTAACATAATCCTTAAGACAAGTTAGCGCGTTCTACGCGCAAGTAGTATGAGACACGCAGCCGCAAAGATTGCGTGTCCAATTGCGCGCTAACCCTTTATACTTTATATACTAAGATTTAAGAATTCAAAACCCTCAATAAATACATGAGTTCGCCAGAAGCACTAGTAAGGATACGCAATCTTGTTGAAGGAACGCTCTATCGCTTATGCATCAAGAAGATATGTTTTACTCAGGATGCAGAGCAAGTGCACAACTTTTTTGTTAAAACAGGTGCACAAATAAGCACATCGTCACTGTTAAGAAAATTAACTTCAGCAGCGTTTTCATTTCATCATCCTGCATTAGAGCAAACTCTTTGTAGAATCCATTTCACTAATCCAGTCGGACTTTCAGCAGGATTCGATAAAAATGCAGAACTACTCCATATCCTTCCTAAATTTGGATTTGGTTTTGCAGAAGTCGGGAGTATTACTGCGCTTCCTTGTGCAGGCAATTCAGGAAAAAGACTTGCTCGCCTGCCAAAACAAAAAAGTCTCTGGGTTAATCTAGGTCTCAACAATCAAGGTGCAAAAGCGATTGCACAACGCCTCAAAAAATACTCTTTTGACATGCCCTTTGGAATTAGCATCGCAAAAACAAACTGCAAAGAGACCTGCAACACTGAAGTCGGAATAAATGATTATCTTACCTCCTTGCGTTGTTTTTCAAGAAACAACATTGGAAACTATTACACACTCAATATCAGTTGCCCAAATGCATATGGTGGTCAGCCTTTTCACGAACCAAATTTATATGAACAGCTCTTAAAAAAAGTCTCTAAAATGAAAATAAAGAAACCTATCTTTGTAAAACTCTCTCCTGACATTAAAAAGTCAAGAATCAACAAAATAATTGCAATCTCCAAAAAGTATGGTATCGCAGGATTCATTTGTACAAACTTGACGAAAAAACACAATGGTAAAAAAGGCGGAATTTCGGGAAAAGCAGTAGAAAAAAGAGCTAATGAACTTCTAGCTTATCTAGCAAATAAAACAAAGGGAAAATATATCCTTGTGGGTGCAGGAGGCATCTTCTCAGCAGAAGATGCATACAAAAAAATAAAACTTGGAGCGCATCTCGTACAGCTGATTACAGGCATGATTTATCAAGGACCTCAGCTTATCAGCGAGATTAACGAAAGTCTTGTCCGCTTACTGCAAAAAGACGGCTACTCTTCAATTAGTCAGGCAGTGGGAACAGAAACGTATAACAAAAAAGACTAAGGCGTTAGTCTATCTCTGTCTCTTGGGAAAAGCACAGCCTCGCGGATATTATTCAGCCCAAGAATCTGCATAGTTAACCTCTCAACACCCATGCCCCATCCTGCGTGAGGCGGTGCACCGTATCTAAAAGAATCGATATATGCCTTAAAGTCCTTGGGATTCAAACCCCTTACTTTTAGCCTTTCAATCAATAATTCTGGAAGATGAACTCTCTGTCCTCCGGAAGTTATCTCCATCCCGTTATAAAGTGCATCAAACCCACAACTTAAATCTTTCCCTTTAGGCATAATATAAAACGGCTTTCCTGCAAGAGGCCAGTCATGCACGAAAATGACTGTATCAGGATAAAGTTCTCCTAGTTTTCTCTCTGCTTCACCTGTCAAATCATGATTTCCAGTCTCAACTTTATGCTTCTTCACTAATTCCGTCGCTTCTGCAAAAGGAATATACTTAACATTCGGGACTTTAAGAGACACGCCTAAAAGCTCAAGGTCTTTCTTGTTTACTCTCAGAACTTCAGAAATCATATATTGCAATAATCTCCCCAATGCCTCCATAACAACAAACTCATCAGCAAATGCCTGTTCATAATCAAACTGTCGAGATTCATTCAGATGCCTTACAGTATTATGTTTCTCTGCACGCCAGACAGTGAAAACCGCAAAAACCTTTTCCATTGAACATGCAAGCATTTGCTTATATAACTGACAGCTCTGACTCAAATACGCGCTTTTCTCAAAATATTTCAAAGGATAAAGTTCTGTTCCGCCTTCGCTACTACTTCCAATGATACTCGGGAAATTTGCTTCCATTGCACCTTCTTTAATAAGAAAAGTACGAAAAGTCTGCAACAAAGTGCTCTGTACTTTAAAGATTGCTTGTGCTCTCCTACGATGAAGATCAAGAAATCTATAATCTATACGCTTAGGTAACTCTGTTTTAGAAAAATCAGATACATCAATAGGTAAAGGGTTTTCAGCAACAGCGAGAACCTCAAAACTTTCTGGTGCAATCTCTCTTCCACCAGGAGCTTTATCACTCTTTTTGACCTTGCCAGAAATCGCTACAACACTCTCTCTAGATACTTTTCCCATTGCCTCAAAAATTTCTTTTTTTGTCTCGCCTTTTATACCAGTAACTTGTATTTCTCCCGAGATATCGCGGATTAAAAGAAATCGAATCTTTCCTAAATCGCGATCATCATAAACCCATCCTGCAAAAATCTTCATCTTTCCATCATCATTCAAATTAATTGATTCTATTCGTGTTCTTTCCTTTGAAAACTTTTGTAAATCCATATCTTTCCAAGAAGCTCTAGCTTTTTAATTCTTATTGTTACCACGAATCTTATCTGCAATCTCTTCCAGCCATGCATCATCGGCACGTTTGTAATCATGAGATGAAATGTAGCCTTCATATTTATCAAAGAACTTATCAACATTACTGTGGATTGCATCCCATTTACCTATCTTTGTTCCATGCATGGGAAAAAGTTTCGCATGCAAATGGTCAACTCCAAAACCCTCAAAAATCATACCAGTCCTCCCAACTTCCTCAAGCCGAGAATCCAACAATTTCGCAACTTTCTTTGCAGCCTTAATCAATGCAAGCATAACATCTTCAGGTATGTCAAATATATAACTTCCATAATGCTCCTTTGGAATCACAACAGTAAAACCCGGCGTGTTAGGAAAGATCGTCAAAAATGCAAGATGTTTCTCATCTTCCCATATATTATAACAAGGAATGCTGCCTGCAACAATTTTACAGAATATACAATCATCTTTCATTATTTTATAAAAGTATGGGGGTTTTTAATAATTCCCATGCCTACTTCTTCCCAGCATCCATTCTCAATATCGGCGTCTCTTTCTTCACAAGCTGCTTCACCTCTGTCTCCGTCAGCTTGTGAGGCGAGTGCAGTAATGGTCTAAACTCTATGAAGTAAGGATTCCCTTTGTTGTAGTCCGCACATTCAACAAGACCTAATCCTGTCGACAGCTTCGATATCAGCTTCGACACATTCGC